>Ga0210049_1000522_pt1 | contig 32470 bp, 28 predicted proteins | sample CryGeyCG2014_300_2_FD_183964 | JGI IMG/M metagenome (GOLD analysis project Ga0210049, IMG submission 183964) | Groundwater microbial communities from aquifer - Crystal Geyser CG06_land_8/20/14_3.00 (SPAdes) (version 2) | ecosystem: Environmental > Aquatic > Deep subsurface > Groundwater | place... | reverse complement strand
AGTCCGCATTTACAATCGGGCATTGACGGCCGGGGAAGTCCTTAATAATTATTACGCAGGCCGTTCCGCGCACTTCAAGTAGGGGACTGAGATTCTGAGATTTTGAGATTCTGAAATTAAGAAATTAACGGATTTGATGTTGACGTCAGACGTCAACATACAATATTTTTGACCGGCATAATTTCTTTTGCTATAATATTATTATGAAGTACTCAATAACTATTCGTAAAAGCAAATATGGCTACGATGCGCATGTTCCGGCTTTGCCGGGTTGTCATAGTCAAGGAGAAACTTTAAAAGAGGTCTTGGAGAATATTAAAGACGCTATTTTTACTTATTTAGAAATGGAAAAAGAGGAACTCAAGGGGACGATGGTTAGAGAAATAGAGGTAGTATTGGGATAATTTATGATTTTTACGGATATTTCTTCCGAGCGAGCGATAAGGACTTTTAAGAAAGTTGGTTTTTTGATTTCAAAAATTGGAGGCAAGCATATCGGCATGGCTGATGGAAGAAGAAAAATTATCATTCCCCGGCACAGGAGATTGAATCCTTATACTCTAAAGGCCATCATTAGGGATGCAGGATTAACTGATGAGGAATTTAAACAACTCCTTTAATCCGGAGATCAGTTTAATTTCCGGAATTTCAAAATTTACGTAATTTCAATGTTATCCCCATACTCCTTTTCTTCCATTTTTGCTATAATAGAAAGTATTAAAAATTAAAAATTTCAGCCAGAGGCTGATCCCGCAAAATGCGGGAAAAAATTAAAAATTAACAAAAACATATGAACACTATCGGTTTTTTGGACAAAGTAAGCAAGTGGTCAATCTATTTATTAATATTTCTATTGCCTATTTTTTTCCTGCCATGGAACGCCAATTTCTTGGACTCAATCTTGGACTTTAATAAACAAGCCCTGCTTTTGGTTTTAGTTTTGGTTTCCTTGGTAAGCTGGCTTTTGAAATCATTATCAGAGGGCAAGATACGATTAAATCTTTCCATTCTCAATGTCCCTGTTTTGCTTTATGTTTTGGTTATGGCTATTTCCACCGGATTTTCCTCTTGGCAATACGGCAGTTTCTGGGGTTGGCCTCTCAATATCGCCTCCAGCTTCCTGACTCTCTTAGGTTTTGCTATTTTTTACTTTTTGATAACCAACATTTTTTCTCCGGCATCAAAAGCGGAAGAAAATAAATTGGAAGAAAAAAAATCAGGTCTTTTTACTGCCTTATTCTTATCGGTCTTTTTGACAATAGTTCTGGCCGGACTTCAATTTTTCGGCCAATTTTTCCTTCCTTTCGCTTTCGCCAAATCGGTCTCTTTCAACACCATCGGAGCGCCGAGCGCCTTAGCTATTTTTATGGCCATTCTTCTTCCTTTGGTTTTAATCTTTAGCTTTATCTGCGGAAAAATTTTGAAATGGCTTTTCCTGCTTTTGGCTTTCGCTGTTTTGTTCTTGCTTTTGATTATTAATTCCTGGCTGGCTTGGCTCACTCTTCTGATTGGCATTTCGGTTATCTTGATTTTCGGAATTACCAGAAGGGAGATTTTTAAGACCAATTGGACTGTTTTAGCTCTCTTTTTTATGATTTTCGCCTTATTTTTCGTCTTTTCTAAAACAATAATTCCCAGCCTGCCAACGCTCGGCTATGAGGTTTATCCGACTCAAGGAGCCACTCTCGTCATCGCTTGGGAGTCATTGAAGGAAAGTATCCAGACAATTATCTTAGGAACAGGTCCGGCTACTTTCAGCTATAATTACTCTCAATACGGAAACGGGATGTTGAATTTTCTCTCCGGCTCCTCCAGTGTTTTGGAAAAAATCGGCAACGGAGGAATCTTAGGTTTGCTTTCCTTCCTTCTCCTGCTCCTTTCCTTTGTCTGGTTTAGCTTTAAAAAACTTATCACCGGAAAAGAAATCGTTAAGCCGGAACAATGGATTTTCAATTTAGGAATAGCTTCCAGTTTAACGGCCTTGGTTTTTTCCTTATTCATTTATTCAGCTAATGTTTCCATACTTTTCCTTTTCTGGTTCCTTTCGGCCTTATCAGTTGCCTTCAGTTCTTCTCTTGAAAAAGAAACCGGTTGGTTCAAAATTAAGAAAATGAAGGAAATAGAAATAGTCCCCGGTTCTCTTTCAGCTGTTTTTGCCTCTTTCGCTTTTGTCTTTTTATTGGTAGCGGGGTTAGGGCTTTTGTTCGCTTCTTCTCAAAGATATCTGGCGGAAATAAATTACTCGCAGGGGCTGGTTGCTTATCAGACAGGGGATTTGGACAAGGCGATTGTTAAGGTCTCTAACGCAGTCAAATTTACCTCTCAAAAACAGGATAATTATTTGAGAGATTTGAGCCAGCTTTACTTGTATAAAATCAATGAGGAGGTTCAGGCAGGGGATATTGCCGGAAACGAGCAAAAGAAACAGGAGATAAATAATCTTACTGCTGTTGCTGTTAATGCGGCTAAATTAGCCACAGAAACAGCGCCTAAGAATGCAGAGAACTTTATTGTCCGGGGTTTTGTTTATCGCAGTTTGATCGGTTTAGTTGGCGGAGCTGACGAGTGGGCTATCGAGAATTACGAAGATGCGCTTAAGCTTGAGCCGAACAATCCTTTTACTCTTACTGAATTAGGCAAGGTTTATCTGGTTTCCGAAAAGACAGAAGAGGCTAAAACAAATTTCAACAAAGCCATTGCTTTAAGAGGCGATTACGCTCCGGCTCATTTCCAATTGGCCTTAGTTTCGGTCAAGGAAGGGAAGATTAAGGAAGCCATAGACAAGATGGTTCAGATTCAGGCAGTCGCTCCTGATGACATCGGTTTGGCTTTTCAATTGGGAGTTCTTTACTACAATGACGAGCAATTCGCCAAAGCTCAAGCGAATTTTGAAAAAGCCATTGCTTTGAATAACAATTATTCCAACGCCCGCTACTTTTTGGGATTGACTTTTGATAAGCAAGGAAAGAAGAGCTTGGCTTTGGAGCAGTTTAATAAAATAGCGGAACTCAATCCTGATAATCAGGAATTAAAAACCATTATTGCTAATTTGGAAGCAGGCAAGCCGGCTATAGCGGAAGCGCCTAAGGAATTGCCGATAGAGGAGGGGACAACATTGAAGAAATAAATATTACGGAAATTTTGAGATTGCGGAAATTAATTGAAATTGCGGAAATTGAGAAATTATGGAAAATAAATATATTTCGTTAAGAGATTTGGAGGTTTATAAATTGGCCAGAGAATTATCTAAAGTCGGCTGGGAGATTTACGAAGATTTAAGCTGGCAAGACAAAAAGATTGTTGGGGGTCAGTTTATTAGAGCCGTTGATTCAGTGGGGGTGAATATTGCCAAAGGGTATGGCAGATTCCACTATTTAGATAAAATAAAATTTTATTATAATAGTAGAGGTTTTTTTAACGAATGCGATAGTCATTGGATAGAGCTCCTTAAAGAACGGGAGAAAATTGAATCGAAAAGGTACGAGGAGTTTAAAACTGTTGCCGAGAAATTATCTTTTAAGCTCAATAATTTTATTAACTCCACTTATAAGGCAAAAAATCTTTGTTAAATTTCCGTAATTTCTTAATTTCAAAATTTCAGCAGTTGTTCTTGACATTGTTTTTAAAAAAAGCTAAGCTTAAATTTAGCATTCGCGGACTAAAGTGATGCCAATTTTTTTATTGTAAATTTTTTTATATTTTTAATTTTTTAAATTTCTAATAATATATGGCAATAGAAGGAACATCGTTGGGTCTTAAGGTTAAAAATTTTGGCAAAACAAACATCTTTCTCCCTCTCCCTTACCTGCTCACAGCTCCTAAAGAAAGCTGGGATTGTTTTTGGGAAAAAGATTTGAAAGAACTTTTCAGTGAAATTTCTCCCATCAAAGATTATGCCGGCAAAGAGTTTGAACTTTGGTTCACTGATTACAAGTTTGAGGAATCAAAATATAAAAACGACTTGGAGGCGAAGATAAACAACGATTCTTACGAAGCCGCCTTAAGGGTTAAAGTAAAATTAGTCAATATTAAAACCAAAAAAGTAAAAGAGCAGGAAGTTTTCCTGGCTGATTTCCCTAAAATGACCGAGAGGGGAACTTTTATTATTAATGGAGTTGAAAGAGTTGTTATCGCCCAGCTTATCCGTTCTCCGGGCGTTTTCTTTACCGGCGAAAGATACGGAAGCGGACGGCTTTTCGGAGCAAAGATAATTCCCAACAGGGGAGCTTGGCTGGAATTTGAAACGGAGAAAAACGGATTCATCAGTTTAAAAATAGACAGAAAAAGAAAAATAGCCGCTACAGCTTTGTTGAGGGCTTTTGGCGTTGAAAATAATCTGTCAATTAAGGAATATTTTCAGGATGTCAACAAGGGCGATATTGATTATATTGAAGAAACATTGAAACGCGATCAGACCCATAATCAATCAGAAGCCTTGGTGGAAATTTACAATCGCTTGAGGGTCGGGGAATTAGTTACTCCGGAAACAGCTAAGGAATTGATTTGGAATATGTTTTTTAACTTTGAGAGATATGATTTGTCTAAAGTTGGAAGATGGAGGATGGGGCAGAGATTACAGGAATTAAATTCCAAATTTCAAATTCCAAATTCCAAATCAAATTCCAAATCGGAGAAAAAGGAAGAGGAAATTACGGTGGAGGATAGGCTTTTAAAATTAGAAGACGTTATCGCTGTTTTAAGAGAAGTTATCCGTTCCAACAACAATCCTTTAGCCGAGCCTGACCAGATAGACCACTTGGGAAGCAGAAGAGTCAGGACGTTCGGAGAGCTTCTTCGGAACAGATTAAGAGTCGGTATAACAAGAATGGAGAGAATTATCAAAGACAGAATGTCTACGCTTGATGTTGATTTAATATCTCCTTCCCAGCTTATCAATCCCAGGCCGGTTATGGCCGTTGCCAAAGAATTCTTCGCCTCTTCTCAAATGTCCCAATTTATGGATAATGAAAATCCTTTAGCTGAATTGGAGCATAAGAGAAGATTATCAGCTACTGGTCCGGGCGGACTGACCAGAGAAAGAGCTGGTTTTGAAGTCAGAGACGTTCAGCCTTCTCACTATGGCAGAATTTGTCCTATTGAAACTCCGGAAGGAGCTCCTGTCGGATTAGTCGGACACTTAGCCGGTTTTGCCAACATCAATCCTTTTGGGTTTTTGGAGACTCCTTATTTCAGAGTTGAAAAAGGCGTGGTTACAACAGAAGTCCATTACTTGACCGCTTACGAAGAGGAAAGATTTGTCATTGCTTCCGGAGCTGTGCCGGTTGATAAGAAAAGAGAAATTATTTCTGAAAAAGTTGAAGCAAGAATAAAAAGCGAGCCGGGCATTGCCGACAAGAGCAAGATTGATTTTATTGATGTTTCTCCGGAGCAATTTATTTCCGTCGCCACTTCTTTAATTCCATTTTTACAGAACGACGACGCCAACAGAGCTTTGATGGGTTCCAATATGCAGAGACAGTCAGTGCCTTTGGTCAAGCCGGAGGTTCCTTATGTTATGACCGGAGTTGAAGAAAGAATTGCCAGAGATTCAGGTCAGGCGATTGTCGCTCAATCAGAAGGAGAAGTGCTTGAAGCTGACGCTGAACATGTTAAAGTGAAAAATTCAAAAACTGGAGAGGTTAAAGATTACGAATTAAGAACTTTTGTCAGAACAAACCAATATACCTGCCTTCATCAGAAGCCTATGGTTGAAAAAGGCCGGAAGGTTAAAAAGGGAGATGTTTTGGCGGACGGAGGAGCGATATCTAACGGCCATTTGGCTTTAGGTAGCAATATTTTGGTTGCTTTTGTCCCATGGAGAGGGGAGAATTTTGAAGATGCCATAGTCCTTTCCGACAGATTGGTCAGGGACGATGTTTTTACTTCCATAAAAAAAGAAAATTTCATCTGCCATGTCCGAGAAACAAAATTAGGTCCGGAAATAACCACTTGCGATATTCCCAATATTTCTGAAGAGAGGTTGAAAGATTTAGACGAAGAGGGGATTGTCCGCATCGGAGCTGAAGTCGGGCCGAACGATATTTTGGTCGGTAAAATTTCTCCTAAAGGAGAAGCTGATTTGACTGCCGAAGAAAGATTATTAAGGGCTATTTTCGGAGAGAAAGCCAGAGATATTAAAGATACTTCCTTAAAAATGGAACATGGCAAGCAGGGCAGAGTGACGGGAATAAAAATTTTTTCCAGAGACGCAGGCTATAGACTGGAGCCGGGGATAATCAAGAGAATTGAAATAGAAATTGCTGAATTGAGGAAAATTCAAGCCGGAGATAAATTAGCCGGACGCCACGGAAACAAAGGAATTGTGGCTAAGGTTTTACCTTTGGAAGAGATGCCCTTCATGGAAGACGGAACGCCGGTGGATATAGTTTTGAATCCTTTGGGAGTTACTTCCAGAATGAATCTCGGCCAAGTTTTGGAAACGCATCTTGGCTGGGCGGCTGAAAAGCTGGGCTATTGGGCGGTTACTCCGTCTATGTCCGGAGCCAACGAAGCTGATATTAAAAAAGAGTTGAAGTTGGCCGGTTTGCCTGAAGACGGAAAAGCGAAATTATTTGACGGTAGAACCGGGCTTCCTTTCGGAGAAAAGATTACTGTCGGATACATATATATGATGAAGCTGATACATATGGTCAAGGACAAACTCCACGCCAGAAGCATCGGACCGTATTCTCTGATAACACAGCAACCATTGGGCGGAAAAGCTCAATTTGGAGGACAGAGGTTTGGAGAAATGGAAGTCTGGGCCTTGGAAGGATATGGAGCAGCTCATACTTTGCAGGAAATTTTGACTATAAAATCAGATGACGTCCAAGGAAGGGCAACGACTTACGAGTCAATATTGAAAGGCGAGAAAATAAAAAATCCCGGAGTGCCTGCCTCATTTAATCTTTTGGTCAATGAATTAAAGTCGTTGGGATTGAGCATAGAAGTTAAGGAAAGAGAAAGGCGAAACCGCGATGAATAATTTTCAATTTTCAATTTTCAATTTTCATTAAATTTTCAATTTAAAAATTTTTAAAACTATGAGAGTAGAAGATTTGGAGGCAATAAGAATCAAAATCGCTTCCCCTGAAGACATTTTAGGATGGTCTCATGGAGAAGTGACTAAGCCGGAAACAATAAATTACCGCACCCAAAGAGCTGAAAAGGACGGGCTTTTTTGCGAGAAAATTTTCGGACCGGAAAAAGATTTTGAATGCTATTGCGGAAAATACAAGAGGATCCGCTACAAGGGTCTGGTTTGCGACCGTTGCGGAGTGGAAGTCACCAAATCTTCAGTCAGGAGAGAAAGAATGGGGCATATAAAATTAGCCACGCCTCTTTCTCACATCTGGTTTTTAAGAGGAATCCCCTCTATGATGGGGCAGGTTTTGGACTTGCCGATGCAGTTATTGGAAAAAGTTGTTTACTTCGCTTCATATGTGGTTATTGATGTTAATGAAGAAGCCAGAAATGGAATTTTAGAAGAGATTGAAAGAGAATACAAAATGAAATCCAAAGCCCAAATGTCAAATGTCAAATCTCCGGCAAAGACGGATAAAGATAAAGATAAAAATAAAGATGAAGAAACAGATGAAAGAATAAAAGATTTGAAAGATGCCAGAGATAGGGCCAGAGAAGAGCTTTTGGCGTTAAGGCCGTTAAGAATTATTTCTGAAATTGAATATCATAATTTATCCATGAAATACGGGGAGGTTTTTTCCGCCGGCACCGGCGCCGAAACTTTAAGGAAAATTTTTGAAAAAATAGACCTCAAAAAAGAAACTGATAAACTGAAAGAAGAGGTAAAAACATCTGTAACTTTGGAAAAAAAGAAAAACTTGAGAAGGCTGAAGCTTTTTCAGGGAATGCTTGTGTCCGGAGTAAGGCCGGAGTGGATGTTTTTGACCGTCCTGCCTGTTTTGCCTCCTGATTTGAGGCCAATGGTCCAGTTGGATGGAGGACGTTATGCCTCCTCTGATCTGAATGATCTTTACAGAAGAGTCATTAACAGAAACAACAGATTAAAATATCTTCTGGACATCAATGCGCCGGAAGTAATCGTCAGAAACGAAAAAAGAATGCTTCAGGAAGCAGTGGACGCTTTGATTGATAATGGGATGAGAAAGGGGACTATGACTCAAGCCAGCACCGGAGGACGCAGGCTTTTGAAATCCTTGGCTGATATTTTAAAGGGAAAACAGGGAAGGTTCCGCCGAAATCTTTTGGGGAAAAGAGTTGATTATTCAGCCCGGTCAGTTATCGTTGTCGGCCCTGACCTGAAAATGAATCAAGTCGGGCTTCCTAAAACTATGGCTTTGGAACTCTTCAAACCTTTTGTCATTCATAAAATTTTGGAAAGAGAGTTGGCTTATAATGTCAGGGGAGCTTCCCGCTTGATTGAAAAACAGATTGACGATGTTTGGGAAATTTTGGAAGAAATCGTCAAAGACAAACTCGTTTTATTGAATAGAGCCCCGACTCTCCACAGGCTGGGAATTCAAGCTTTTTATCCTTTATTGATTGAAGGAAAAGCCATAAGATTACATCCTTTGGTTTGCAAGGCTTTTAACGCTGACTTTGACGGAGACCAGATGCCTGTTCATTTGCCTTTGTCTGATAAGGCTCAAGCTGAAGCCAGAGACAGAATGGTCGCTGACCATAATTTATTGAAACCGGCCACAGGATTGCCTGTTGTCAGTTTGAATCAGGATATTGTTTTGGGCTGTTATTGGATGACCAAGATAAAAGAAGGCGAGAAGGGAGAAGGAAAAGTATTCGGTTCTTTTAACGAGGCTATAATGGCTTATGAATTTGGAGAAGTTGATTTGAAAGCGAAAATTAAATGTCGGGTGACTGATTTGCCGGAAAAGAAGAGAGAGAGTTTAGAAGGAGCCCAGTTTATTGAAACCTGCATCGGAAGAATTTTATTTAATGAAAAATTGCCGGAAGATTATGCTTTCCAAAATAAGCTTATTAAAAATAAAGACTTGGAAAAAATAGCCGGAGAAGTTATTGCCGGAGGCGATTATGAAGTCATAGAAAGAACCTTGGATCAAGTGAAGAATTTGGGATATGAATTCGCTACTCGTTCCGGAACGACCTGGGGAATGGATGATTTAGTCGCTCTTCCTGAAAAAGAAGGGGTAATGAAATTGGCTGAAAAGGAGGTTGAACAAACTGAAGGCCATTTCAAGAGCGGTTTTCTGACCAGAGAAGAAAAAGCCGGTAAGGTAATTGAAATTTGGACAAAGACAAAAACTAAAATAGAGGAATTGGTCAGAAAAAGCCTTCCTCAAGACGGCCCTATATTCCGCATGGTTGATTCCGGAGCCAGAGGAGCCTGGTCGCAATCCGTCCAGATGGGGGGAATGAAGGGATTGGTTATCAATCCGTCAGGTCAAATTATTGAACTTCCGATTAAAAGTTCTCTTAAAGAAGGATTTGATGTTTTGGAATACTTTATTTCAACTCATGGAGCTAGAAAGGGAACAGTTGATACTGCTTTAAGAACTTCCACAGCCGGTTATTTGACCAGAAGATTGGTTGATGTCGCCCATGAAGTAGTGACTTTTGACGCTGATTGCGGAGATGATAAGGGAATAGAAGTTTTCAGAAAGAATGCTGATGAAATCGGCCAGAACTTTATTTTCAAAATAGTGGGCAGAGTCTGTCTTGAAAACATAAAAGGAATTTGCGAGAAAGGAGAAATAATTGACTGGAAAAAAGGACAAAAAATAATAGAAGCTAATATTGAAAAAGTTAAAGTAAGGTCTCCTTTGAGCTGTAAGTCTGTTCATGGAATCTGCCAGCAATGCTATGGCTGGGATTTGGCTTCCAATAAATTAGTTGAAAGAGGGGAGGCGGTCGGAATTATCGCCGCCCAATCCATCGGAGAGCCGGGAACCCAGTTGACGATGAGAACCTTCCACACAGGAGGAGTTGCCGGAGGCGGAGATATTACTTCCGGACTTCCGAGGGTGCAGGAAATTTTTGAATCCAGAATTCCCAGAGGCAAGGCAGTGATTTGTTTGTCTGAAGGCAAAATTGAAAAGATAACCCCTGAAGGAGTAATTGAGGTTAAGGTAAAAAACCAAGAAGAAAGCAAGGAAGAGGATGATGATTCAGAGGTTAAGGAAACAAAGAAATCAAGCAAGAAAGAGAAGGCCGGAAAAACCGAGATTATGAAATACGAGATTCCTTTAAGAGCGAAGGCTTTGGTAAAAGTAGGCGATGAAGTTAAAAAAGGACAGTCTTTATCCGAGGGAAACTTTGACTTGAAGGAATTTTTTAAACTGAATAATCAGGAGGACACGCAAAAATATATAGTTAATGAAATTCAGAAAATTTACGTTTCTCAAGGCGCTTTAATTCACGACAAGCATCCGGAAATAATCGTCCGCCAGATGTTTTCCCGCGTAAAAATCAAGGATTCGGGAGACAGCTATTTTGTCACCGGAGAAGTGATTGAGAAGGCTAAATTCCTTCACCAAAACGCAATCTTAAAGGAGGAGGGTAAGAAACCGGCTACGGCCAAGACTATTTTGCTGGGGATTTCCAGAGTTTCCTTGACCACGGATTCATTCCTTTCAGCATCTTCCTTCCAGGAAACTTCCAGAGTATTGATAAGGGCTGCGGCTGAAGGAAAGACAGACGACCTTATCGGCTTAAAAGAAAACGTCATCATCGGCAAATTGATACCGGCCGGCACCGGCTTCAAACAATAATATCTCGCAGGGGTAATATTTCGCAGGGGTCTGACCCCTGTAAATCTCGCAGGGGTCTGACCCCTGTAAACCCCTGTAAATTCACTGTAGGTTTATGCCACGGAAATTAAGACAACTTATAAATAACGAATTTTATCACGTCGTTCTAAGGAGAGCGGGCGATGAGTTGCTTTTTATAGATGTTGACGATTATTATCGGGGTATTTTTTCAATATACGAGTTTAATACAACAGAGCAAATCACAATTAGGGAGCGTAGAATTGCCCGCAATCAGTTTAAAGAGGCCATAAAAAGATTCAACATGGGCCAGAGTCCTGTAATTAATTCCCCGGCGATACATGCTCCCGAGGCGTCTGAAGGATTGACGATAAAACGCGAAGGAGAAAGAGATTTGTTTGTGGAGATTTTGTCTTTTTGCTTTATGCCTAATCACATTCATTTATTAGTAAGGCAACTAAAGGAAGGAGGAGTCAGTAAATTTATGCAGAAAGTCGGAGCCGGTTATGCCGCTTATTTTAAGAGTAAATATGGCATAGAATTTAAAGGATATTTTTTTCAGGACAGATTTTATTCGGCTCATATTGAAAATGAAGATCAATTGAGAGCGGTTTTTACTTACATTCATTGCAATCCCATATCCTTAATTGAGCCCGGTTGGAAAGAAAAAGGAATTAAAAATCCCCAAAAAGTTATTAAATTTTTAGAAAGTGATTATAAATGGTCAAGCCATCAAGACTATATTGGGGAAAAGAATTTTCCTTCAGTTACTAATAGGGAGTTTTTGTTGAAAATAATGGGTGGAAACGATGGTTGTAGAGAGCTTATCAGGAATTGGGTGACATATAAAAAGGGAATTAAAGAATTTCCTAATCTTGACATAGAATAATTCCTCAGAGGTATTCCGTATTAGTTATCTCGCAGGGGTATCTTGCAGGGGTCTGACCCCTGTAAATCTTGCAGGGGTCTGACCCCTGTAGCTACCGAGAACAGGAGCTCCGCCACCGGCGGGGTTTTTGTTTTTTCTGATGTTATGATAAAATTAAGATAATCTGAACACCTTAATTAATCTTATGGCTAAGAAGAAAAACAATAAAAATAATAAAAATAATAAAAAAGAAAGACAGGATTCTTATAGGAGGAATGGGGGAGGGGGGAGATTTACTTTGCCGGAAAAGGTCAAAAAATCCATTTCCGCAATAGCTGTTTTTATTTTGGCGATAATTGTTTCCTTGAGTTTCTTTGAAAAATCCGGAGTAGCCGGAACAATAATAAGGGCGAGCTTTACTTTTCTGATAGGCAAGGCTGTTTTTTTCTTTCCCGTATTGCTGGTTTTGACCGGTTTGATTTTATTAAGCGACCGTTATAAAAAAGTTTTTGGCGGAATTTTTTTCGCCAACCTTTTTCTTCTTATCGGAGTGGCCGGTTTTCTTGAAATATCCAAGCCAGGAGAAAAAGAAGGCGGATGTTTGGGATACATCGCTTCTCCTTTGATAAATTTTTTTGGACTCTTAGTGACGGAAATAATTTTCGGAGGACTTATCTTAGCCGGAGTTTTAATTTTTTGGCATTTCTTAGCTCCAATTCGTTCTCTTGAGGAATATGAAGATGAAGAGGAAGAGGAGGAGGAGCCTGTCTTCGTTCCGCCATCGGCGGGGCTACGGCGTAGCGAGGAGGGATTGATCGGACGTTTAGCTAATAAAATTAAAGGCAAGCCGTCTTTTGACGTTAAAGAAATTGATTCCGTAAATAAAGAAGGAAGCCCTTCTGTTCCCTTAGGAACTCGTAAGGATTTTCCGGAAATGAAAATTAAGAAAGTGTCTCAAGAGTTTATGTCTTCTGATTATCAGGCGCCTCCTTTGGAGTTGCTTGATCAGGACAAGGGTGTTCCTTCTGCCGGAGACACAGCCAGGAATTCAGCCATCATCAAAAGAACTTTAGAAAATTTTTCCATTCCTGTGGAAATGTCAGGCATAAATATCGGCCCTACTGTTACTCAATACACATTGAAACCGGCTGAAGGGATAAAACTTTCCAAAATAACAACCCTTTCCAATGACCTTTCTTTGGCCTTGGCCAGCCATCCTATCAGAATAGAAGCGCCTGTGCCGGGGAAATCATTGGTTGGAATTGAAATACCTAATAAGATAAGGACTGAAGTAAGGTTAAGATATCTGATTCAAGATCCTAAATTTAAGGAAACCGGTTCAAGCCTGTCTTTCTGTTTCGGCAAAGATGTTTCCGGCAATCCATTTTACGGCGATATCGCTTCTATGCCTCATATGTTGGTGGCCGGAGCAACCGGAACAGGAAAGACAATTTTTCTCAACAGCCTTATTATTTCTCTTTTGTATCGCAATTCTCCGGAAGATATGCGTCTTATTCTGATTGACCCGAAGAGAGTTGAGTTTTCAATTTATCAGGGATTGCCTCATCTTTTATGTTCCACGATCACGGAAGCTCCGAAAGCAGTTTCAGCTCTTAAATGGCTGATTACGGAAATGGAAAGAAGATTTGAGGTTTTGGCAAAAGAGCATAACAGGGATATTAAAAGTTATAATATTTTAAGAACAAAAAATAAGCAGGAAAAAATGCCTTACATAGTTGTTATTATTGACGAGCTGGCTGACCTGATGCTTTCTATGGGTAGGGAAGTGGAGTCGTCAATCGTCAGGCTGGCTCAAATGGCCAGGGCTGTGGGTATACATCTTGTTTTAGCCACTCAAAGGCCGTCTGTGGAGGTTATCACCGGCTTGATTAAGGCTAATGTCACTTCGCGTCTTACCTTTCAGGTTGCTTCTCAAGTTGATTCCAGGACAGTTCTGGATATGTCCGGAGCGGAGCGATTATTGGGAAAAGGAGATATGCTTTTCCTTTCCGCTCAATTGCCTAAGCCGAAAAGAATTCAAGGAGCTTTCATTTCAGAGGAAGAAGTGAAAAGGGTAGTTGATTTCATTAAAGAAAGAGCTCAAAAGGAAAGCGAGGAATTGGACGAGGATATTTTGGAAAGCAGTTTGGAAGATAACTTGGAAGAGGCTATTTCCAGAAACAAAGTTAATGTCGGGGAAGTTTCTTTCAAAGATGATGACCCTCTCTATGAGGAAGCTAAAAGAATTGTCATTGAGTCAAAAAAGGCTTCAGCTTCTTTGCTTCAGAGGAGATTAAGCGTCGGTTATGCTCGGGCTGCCCGTTTGATAGATATGCTGGAGGAAAAAGGGATAGTCGGGCACGGAGAGGGAGCTAAGCCAAGGCAAGTATTCTTCAGTCAGGAAAATTCTTCAGCAGAAGAAGAGCCTTCAGTTGATTTTGTTGAGGAAAACGAAAATGAAGAGAGCGGTTTTCCTGAAGAAGAGAAACCTTCTTCCGCTAAAGTTGTAGAGGGCGAGGAAGATGATAGTTGGAAGAAAATCTAAATCATTAAAATGCTGATATGAGAGCGAAAGAAGCATTCGCTTTAATAGAGCTCTTGGTCGTCGTCGCTATTATTGGTTTGCTGGCCAGCGTTGTTTTGGTTACCATATCGAACCAGAGGGAAAAAGCCAGAATCGCCGGCGTCTTGAAGTTCAGTTTCGGCCTCCAGCACGCTCTCGGCGACAGCGTCGTGGGAATTTGGAGTTTTGAGGAAGCGTCAGGACAACTAAAAGACAGTTCCGGTTACGGCAATGACGGCGTTTACAACGGAGCTTTGTGGCAACAAACAGGCTCCCCTACAAGAACTTATGCTTTGGGTTTTGACGGCTCGGATGATTTTGTGAATGTGTCAAATTCAGCAAATTTAAATATTACTGATGCGATTACTATTGAGGCGTGGATTAAACCGGGATTCCAGCAATCTGGAGGGCAGGCAGTAAACTGGTATGACGTCTATGGCCCCTCCGGCACCAACGAGGTAGTGCAAATAGGAGATATGTACGTAGCGCGTAATACAAACACGGCTGGGACTAACAATGATGGGGTGAACTCCTGGGGTGGCGCCATAAGTTGGGCTGATGGACTGACTTGGTTAGATAAAGACGATTGGCGAATGCCGACGATGGACGAGTTATCTACTATATACACCAACAGAGCCAGTATAGGCACGTATAGAGCCTCCACCTATTGGTCGGCTACCGATACTGGCCCGATCAACGCCGTCAACATATACTTCTTCAATGGCTACGTGAACGTCAGCAGTAAGGGCGGCAACCGCTACGTGCGGGCGGTGCGGACGGCAAATATCTCTTATGTTCCATGTACTCAAAAACCAGAAATATTAAACAAAGGAAGCGACGCTTATTCTTTACGATTGAGTTTAGATACGTCAATTCTTTATGGATATATCAGCGGTAATGAGATAACAGCTTCAATTTCTAATCCAACCGACTGGCATCACGTTGTAATGACATTCAATGGCACAAAACAACAATTATTCGTTGATGGCAATTTAAAGAATACAACAACCCTCGGAGGAAAGATAGTCGCCAATATAAATAATGTTACAATCGGAAATGCCTTCAGCGGTTCCATAGACGAAGCCCGCATTTATTCTCGGGCGCTTACAGCCGTGGAAATTCAACAGCATTACGCCGAAGGAGCAGGAAGGCATTTGGCTGACGCCAAATGAATTTTTATGGTATACTAAATTTATGACGAAAAAAATTAATCAAAATCAGCCAGAGGCTGATCGTCCTCTGGACGATAAAATAGGAGGAAAGGAAATGGCAAAAGATCTTCAAGAGGCTGTTGATGAAATCAAACAGCGTTTTGGCGAGGGAGCGATAATGAAATTGAGAGAAACGCGGGCGGTTGATATTGATGTTATTCCGACAGGCTCGGTTGTCTTGAACGCAGCTTTAGGCGTCGGCGGAGTTCCCAGAGGAAGAATAATTGAAATTTACGGAGGCGAATCAACGGGGAAGACAACTCTTTCTTTGCATATCTTAGCTGAAGCCCAGAAGAAAGGGGGAGTAGGAGCCTTTATTGACGCTGAACACGCTATGGACCCTGAATACGCCAGAAAAATAGGGGTTAATGTTGATGACTTGCTTATTTCCCAGCCGGATTCAGGGGAACAGGCTTTGCAGATTGTTGAAACCTTGGTTAAATCCGGACAAGTGGATGTTATTGTGGTTGATTCCGTGGCTGCTTTAGTTCCCAGAGCTGAAATAGACGGAGAAGTGGGGGAATTCCAGATCGGGCTTCAAGCCAGGCTGATGAGCCAAGCCTTGAGGAAGCTTTCGGGAATTGTTTCCGAGGCAAAAACAATCATTGTTTTTCTTAATCAGACTCGTATGAAAATAGGGGTGATGTGGGGCAACCCGGAAACAACGCCCGGAGGATTGGCTTTGAAATTTTACGCTTCCGTCAGAATTAAACTAAAGAGAATCGCCCAGATAAAACATAGAGAGGAAATTGTCGGCAACCGCATTAAAGCGAAAATAGTGAAGAATAAAGTGGCCGCTCCTTTTAAGATAGCCGAATACGACATTTATTATGATGAAGGGATATCCAGAACATCAGGGGTTATAGAGGCGGGAATTAAATCAGGCGTAATAAAAAAAGCCGGAAGTTGGCTTCGATATGGAGAGCTTAAATTAGGGCAGGGGACCGAGGCAAGTAAAAATTTCCTAAAAGAAAACAGGGAACTTCTGGAGAAAATAGAAGGAGAAATAGCTAAGGCAGTTATTCCCTTAGTAGAACCGGGCGACTTAAGCGAAGAGTCCTAAATATCGGGCTCTTTTTATCGCTTCAGAAATTTTTCTTTGATGACTGGAACAAGTTCCTGTTTTTTTTCCGGGTTTTATTTTAGCCATTCCGGAGATAAATTTCTGGAGGGCGTCTGTATTCTTAAAGTCTATTTCTTTGATGTTTTTTTGGCAAAAGTAGCAAGCCATACAATAATTTTATTTAGAATTTGTAATTTGTTATTTGGAATTTCCTTTTAAGCTTTGCTTAAAAGGGTATGTCTTTGACGTCTATTTCTTCGTTTTCTTCAATAATGGGAATGTCCTCATCCGCTCTTACTTCGTTGAAATGCTTAGATTCGCTTGCGGGACGCTGGATATTCGGTTCTGTTTTTATTCCTCCAGCAGGGCTTCCGGCAGAGCCGGCGCTTCTTGGTCCCAATTGCAGTCTTTCAGCGATTATTTCTGTTCTGTATTTTTTATTTCCGGAAGCGTCGTTCCAGTTTCTGGTCTGAAGCCTTCCTTCAATGAAAACCAAAGAGCCTTTATTCATGTATTGAGAAGATATTTCCGCCAGCCTTCCAAAACAGACGATATTATGGAATTCTGTTTTTTGCTGTTTTTCTCCCTGTTTTGAAGTGTAATACCTGTCAGTAGCCATACCGAAAGATGTGACTTGCTGTCCGCTGGGCAACGATTTATTTTCCGGGTCTCTGGTCAGTCTGCCGATAAGCAAAACTTTATTCAGATTCATTTTTTATTTTTTTATTTAAGTATCTCGTCTAATTTTTCATCAATATCGCTTAATTCCAGTTTTTGTTTTTCTTTGGTTCTCTCAAGCGGTTTTTCAACAGATTCCTCTTTGTCTTCCGTCGGTTTGAAGCCTGTTAACGGTTTTCTCTTTAGTTTGACTTTCTTGGGCGGTATTTTATTCAGAAGGAGGTGGCGAAGGACATTCTCTTCAGCTTTAACGCCATTACCTATTTTTGTTATTTCTTCAGGGGCTACCTGGAAGACAATAGTGGCCATAAAGGCGGAGCTTTTTTTTCTGATGGGCGAGGCTAGCTGTTTTTTTATGATAGGAAAAGAGTTAATTAAAACTCCGCCCTTTTCTTGGATATTAAGGGATATCCTGTTTTGCAAAGTGATTATTTCTTCGGCCAGAAGGCTCGGAGATATTAAATAAGTTAATTCGTAAGTTTTCATAAAATCATAATAGCTTAAAAGCCTATTTAAATCAAGCCCATTTTCGCTTTGACATCGGCCATTGTTGACTGGGCGATTGTTCCGGCTCTTTGAGCTCCTTTTCCCAATATATCCTTCAAATAGACTTCTCTGGAAAGAAATTCCTTCTTTTTCTTGCGGATTGGTTCCAATTTTTCCACCAGAAGAGCAGCCAGTTCTTTTTTGAATTTAGCATATCCTTCTCCTTTGAATTTTTTTTCCAGTTCTTCAATTGGCTGGTTGCTGAAAAGAGAAAAAATCGCCAGAAGGTTTGATATTCCCGGCTTGGAAGAAGGGGAGTATTTTATGATTTTTCCGGTGTCAGTCGTGGCTGACATTATTTTTTTGGTTATCGCTTCCGGCTCGTCAAAAAGGAAAAGACATCCTTCGGGAGAGGATTTGGACATTTTCTTTTTTGGCGCGTCCAGAGCCATTATTTTTTCTCCTATTTTTGGGAGAGATGGTTTCGGTTCTTTGAATGTTTCTCCGAAGCGGGAGTTAAATTTTCTGGCAATGGTTCTGGCAAGCTCAACATGCTGAACTTGGTCTTTTCCGATAGGGACAAGATCGGTCTGATAAAGCAGGATATCAGCTGCCATCAGAACAGGGTAATCCAGCAGGCCGGCATTGATGTTGGCTTTAAATTTCTTTGCCTTATCTTTATACTGGGTCATTCTTTCCAGCTCTCCGATCGGTGTGATGGTATTTAAAAGCCAGCATAGTTCACTGTGTTCTTTAACGCTAGATTGGACGAGGATGATGGATTTTTCCGGGTCAAGCCCGCAGGCGAGGTATTCAGCGACTATGTTCAAGATTTTTTCTTGAAGCGTTTTCGGGTCGTATGGAACAGTGAGGGCATGTAAGTCTGCGATAAAAAAAACGCACTCCTCTGTTTTTTGGAGTTCAAGCCATTGCCTTATGGCTGACAGATAATTTCCGATATGAAGTTTTCCCGATGGCTGGATGCCTGATAAAATTAGCATATGTTAAGTATATCTTAGCAAAAAAAGAAATAAAAAAACAGGGAAAATATGAATTAAGAGTACAATTTGCTGTGCGTATCTATGGCGACAAAAATACATTCTTGCTTATTGATGAATTTGTAGATAGCTCTTAAATCGTCAGTTATATCAATGCTTCTGTAGCCGATATATTTTCCCTTTAATGGGTAGTTGCCAAGAGTCGGATTAAAAGAATCTATCAGGAATAAAGAAAGTCGGTTTTGGGCCTTTTCCTTTTGTTCCTTTTTTAATTTTTTATATTGTTTTTCAAAATTTTTATGAAAGCGAATTTTCATATTTTCAAAGAGAGGAAAGATGTTTTTTAATTTCGTTTTCGGAGGTAAAGGCGCGGGAAATATTCTTATTTTTATCAATATCGCTCTCTATTATTCCGAGAAGTTTTTCCAATTCAGGAGACATGCGGGGAGCAAGGTCAAAATAAACCTCTTTATTTCTGATAAATTGTTTTAAGTTGGCATTGATGATCGCGCTCAAAGAAAAACCGAGAGTGGTGGCGATTCTTTGCGCGTTCTCTTTTACGTCTTTATCGGTTTTAACATTAATAACGGTTTTCATAATTTTATTGTCTTTATGTTTAGTATACCTAAAGTATATACAATGGTTAGGGGCATGTCAACATCTCTTTCTTCATTTCCATGATAAGCCAGCTATGGGTAGCAGAGGTAACTCCTTTTTCCTTGCTATACTCGAGGGCTTTTTTTCTAAGCAGTTCTATCTCTCTCAAAATTTCTGTTTCTGTTTCCGTGTCTGTTTTCATTTTATTCATTTGTTTATTTTATTTTTTAACGTTCTATTTCAGTTCGGTTTTTGAACTGATAGGGGAGAGCTTAACTTTAAACGCGCCCTTATCAAATAAAAAACTTCTTTCCGCAAAGCCGGAAAGAAGTTTTTGAGATAATCAAATGTAATTATTTGGTGTAATTATTTAACGATTATTCAATAGCTCTAAAATGGCTTTGCGAGAATACAAAGCCCACCACCATTGAGCAGTTTTATTTGAATGACTTTTTAATTTAATCGTCATTCGCGGATTCCGTTTTGAAACGCATATTTTTTCTTTTTGTTCGGCCCTGTCTTTTACGTGTAAGCGAAGAGCGTCCTTAATGTTTATTAAAGATTCTTCGTATGTTTCGCCTTGGGCGTAACATCCCTGAAGCTCAGGGCAAAGAGCGAAAAAACCATCCTTGTCTTTCTCTATTACGATTGTAAAACGATAGTTTGTCATATTAGGTTTATAATGGCAGATTTAGACAATTACGTCAATTACCTCAATAATTTTAAACCTCTATTACTACAGGGAGGATCATCGGACGGCGTTTGGTTTTTGAGAAAAGGAATTGGCCTATTTTGTCGCGGATTTCATCTTTAACGTAAACCCAATTGACTACTCCGCCTGAACCGACGCTGTGATTGACAATGGTTATAACTTTTTTTCTTGTTTCTTTAAGCAAATCTTTGGATTCTTTAAGATAGACGAATCCTCTGGAAATAATATCAGGAGAACCCTTTACCCGGCCGGTCATTCTATCAATGATTGCGACAATGACAAACATACCGTCTTTGGCTAAAACGTGGCGGTCTCTTAAAACAACCTCTCCGACATCGCCGATTCCCAATCCGTCAACCATAATATAGCCTGAGTTGACGCCTTTTTTGTCAATGGAAAATTTATCTTTGCTTAATTCAATAATTTGTCCGTTTTCAGCGACAATTATGTTTTCCTTAGCCACGCCCATTTCTTCCGCCAATTGGGAATTGGCGATAAGCATTGAATATTGTCCGTGTATGGGCATAAAGAAAAATGGTTTCATTATTCCTATCATCAGTTTTAATTCTTCTATTTGAGCATGGCCTCCGGCGTGAATATCCATCATTTTGTAATGAAAAACTTTTGCCCCCTGTCTTAAAATGTCATCTTTTAATATTTGGACGGTTCTCTCGTTGCCCGGTATCACCGAGGAAGAGAGAATTATATCATCAGTCTTTCTTAATTGGACTCTCGGATGTTCCTTTTGAGTTATTCTCATCAGGACAGCCGAACCTTCTCCTTGCGCCCCGGTGCAGATGATGGTGATTCTTGAATCGGGATAGCTGTCCATTTCTTTGGAGGAAATAATCGTGCCTTTTCCGACTTTCAGATATCCCAGCTCTCTGGTTATTTCTATATTGCTTTTCATTGAGTATCCTTCAATAACCACTTTTCTGTTATATTTTTCCGAAAGAGTGATTATCTGCTGGATTCTGTTTATAAGAGAAGCAAAGGTGGCGGAAATTATTCTTCCTTTTGATTTTTGGAATATTTCTTCCAGATTTTGAGAGATGTCCTGCTCTGACAGGGAGTGGCCTTCCTGTTCCGCTCCGGTGGAGTCAGACATCAAGAGGAGTACTCCTCTTTTTGAAAATTCTTCTAGCTTTCTGAAATCGGTTGGTTTGTCGTTTATCGGATTTTCGTCAAATTTAAAATCAGAAGTATTAATGATATTGCCGATGGGCGTTTCTATGAAAAAGCCGAGGTTGTCGGGAATATTGTGATTTTGGCTGAAAAATTCAATTCCAAACGGTCCTAATTTTATTTTTGAGCCGTCTTTCACTTCTTCTATTTTCAGTTTCGGCTGTTCGGGAAATTCCTCCTGTCTTTTCAGAATTATTCCTTTTGTCAAAGGAGAAGCGAATATCGGCAGGCCGGGAGTCCAAATGTCTTTTATCAGATAGGGGACTGCTCCGATGTGGTCGTAGTGGCCATGAGTGAAAATCACTCCCTCAATATTTTTCTGTTTATTTTTAAGATACTCTGAATTAGGGATAATGTAATCAATGCCAGGCATATCTTCTTCCGGCATTCTGAATCCCACATCCATAATTAAAATCGCTCCGTTGTATTCCAAAAGAGTCATATTTCTTCCCACCTCGCCTAATCCTCCCAAGGGGATTATTTTAAGGTTTTGAGGATGTTGCGCTTGATGTACTTGCTTACTGCTTATCATATATTATTAATTAATTTAAAATTTATTACGCTGTGCCCCTGAGAGGATTTGAACCTCTAACCCTTGCAGGATGCGGTTCTGAACCGCACGCGTATGCCAGTTCCGCCACAGGGGCCTGCACATTATGCAGGGCGTGTTTGCCAGTTTCACCACCTGCCCCTTTTAGAATTTTTTGATGGCTTTTCTTAATTTTGGGCCGAATTCAGGATGCTTTAATGAAAGATAAAGATTTGACTCCATGTAAGCCGGCTTGTTTCCGCATTCCAGCCATTTTCCCTCAACCTGGTAGCCGTAAATTTCTTCTCCGTCTTCAATTATTTTTTGGAGGGCTTCAGCCAGAATTATTTCCCCTTTTTTATTTTTTTCAGTTTTTTTCAGCCGGCTGAATATGCCCGGAGTCAGAATATATTTTCCGCCAATCGCCAAGTCGGACGGCGCTTCTCCAATGGCCGGTTTCTCAACGATTTTTTTAATTCTGTAAATCTTGCTTGATTCCATTCCGGGAATTATTATCGGTTCAGCCCCGACTATTCCGTAGGAAGATAATTTTTCTTTGGGCAGTTTATAAAGCGCCAGAATCGGTTTTTGCAGTTTTTCATACACTTTCATCATCTGTAAAAGGCAAGGAGTCTTTGATTCCACGACATCATCAGCCATGGAAACAGCAAAGGGTTCGTCCTTTATCATTTTTTCCGCCTGCAAAATAGCATGGCCGTCGCCCAATTGCTCATTTTGGGTCGCGTAGGAGAAGAATGATTTTTCAAGAAATTTTTCCAGATAATCGGATGATATTTTTCTGCGAGGATTCTTGATGAAGATGATCTCTTTTATGCCAGAGGCTTTTATTTCTTCAATTATATACTGAATAATCGGTTTGTCAACTAACGGCCACAATTCTTTCGGTAAAATTTTGCTGAAAGGAAGAAATCTTGTCCCCATCCCGGCCATAGGTATTATCGCTTTTTTTACTTTTCCCCGGACATTTTTCATCATCTATCTGGCGAAAACATCAGCCTCTTTAATGCTTTTTTTATTTTCCATTATCCATGAATATAATTTGCGGACGCCATCTTCAGGGGAGACTGTTGGTTTCCAGCCGGTGTCTTTTTTAATTTTAGATATATCGGAAATGTAAACCTTTTGGTCTCCCGGCCTCCACTTGTCAAAGCCATACCTGATTTTTTTAAGAGAAATTTTTTCCACTATTTCAAAAAGTTCCCAAATGGAAAGGGTAAAATCAGGACCGCCTCCGATGTTATATATCTGCCCTTTGGTTTTTTCAATATTTTCAAAGACGACGTCATAGCCCTTAAGAACATCTTCAACGAAAAGGACGTCTCTTACTTGTTTTCCGTTTCCGAAAATAGTCATCGGCCTGTTAAAAACAAGGCTATTGCATATCCAAGCCAGCCACCCCTGGTCAACTATTCCGAATTGGTGCGGGCCGTATATTCCGGATTGCCTAAGAACAACAGTTTTTAACCCGAATATTCTTGCGTAATCTCTAAAATATTGATCTCCGGCTCCTTTTGAACAGCCGTAGGGACCATGAAAATCCAGAGGAAAGGTTTCGGAAATTCCCTTTATGTCTTTATATGAGTATCTCTTTTCTCCTTCAACCACTTCTACGCCGGCTGTTTCGCCAAAAACCTTATTCGTTGAAGAGTAAATCGCGCTTGCCTGCGGGGTAAATTTTCTTATGGCTTCAAGGACATTGAATGTTCCCAAAGCATTGACTTCAAAATCATAGCGCGGGTCTTCCACTGAAGTGGTCATGGCAACTTGGGCGGCCAGATGCAGAACGAGACCCGGCCTGTATTTTTTAAAAGTTTTTTCCAGAGTTTTTTCATTTCTCAAATCTCCTTTCACGAAAACGAGGTTCTTTTTGGCTTCCTTTAATTTTTTCAGCCAGCTTAAATTTTGAACAACTCCTTTTCTTGAAAGATTGTCGTAGACGATGACTTTCAGCCCTTTTTCAAGATAATAAGCTGTTGCGTTTGTCCCTATAAATCCGGCTCCGCCGGTTATCAGAATTTTTTTATTCATATTTTTTGTCCGTCATTTATGCCAGTTAAGAATTGCTTCTTTCCAGCGCTCAAATGTTCCCACGTCTTGCCATCTCCCTCTTGTTTTGTAGCCAAAAAGTTTTTTTTCTTTGGCTAATTTAGGGAAGAGGTCTGTTTCCATCATGGCGAAGTTTTTTTTCAAGGGGTAGTATTCCCTTATTTCCGGATTGAGAATGTAAAGGCCGGAATTAATGTAGGGAGAGGGCGGGTCTTTTGGCTTTTCAATAAATTCTTCTATTCTGTTCTTATTCAATTTGGCCACTCCGTAGGAGCAGGGATTCTTTACCTTGACCAGAGCTATGGTCGCTACTGCTTTCATTTTTTTGTGCCAGTCAATCATTTTTTTGAGGTTCATTTCCTTAAGCTCGTCTCCGTTGGAAACAATGATCGGCTCGCAGAACCATTCCGGAGATATTTTTTTGGCGATAGGGGTGAATGTTCCGGATGGCTCTTCTTCTATGACCAGCTCTATTTTCTCTCTCGGGAAATAAGTCGCTTTCCATTTGTAAAAATCTTCCAAATGGTTTTTTTGGACATTTATTTTGATGTCGTCTATGCCGTTTTTTAAGTAAAGGTTAATCAGGCGGGTGATTACCGGAACTTTGCCCACCGGCAATAACGGCTTGGGTATTTCATAAGTTATCGGTCTAAGCCTTGTTCCGTTTCCGGCTGCTAAAATAAAACCCTTCATATGTTTTTTAGATATTTGTTAATATTAGCATATCTTTCAGAAACCCAAAAGTCAGTCAGTTATTTTGGGATAGTCTTTTTTTGAATTCTTCAATAAGGTCAATTGTAGTCGGGTCAACTTCATATAATTCCGCCAGATGGTAGGATGTCCAAAATCCCAGAACTATCGTGGAAAATATTTCCTCCAATAAAGTTTTTCCCTGCGTATTGATGAATTCAAATTCCACATCCTGCTTCTCTATCAGTTCTTTGGTGATATTCATTTGTTTGAGGAGGAGGGGATTTTCTTGAAGGTCTCTTAGAACAAAAACAATAACCTTTCCTTTTTCTATTTGTTTTTCATTTATTTTCCAGAAACCGACAATTTCGTTATGATTTAGTTCAGGAAAATAGTTTGTGAAAGCCATTATCTTGGCTGTTTCATTGAGACTTTTCTTCCAAATGGAGCCGACTGTTTTATATTTTTCAGTTGTGTATATCATTGGAATTTTTCCGAGCATTTTTTCAGCCAAAATTTTTCCTTGATTTTCAAATTCTTCAGGCTTTATTTCTTTCTCAAGATTCAGGATATTTTCAATAATTTCCGGGCTCAAAAGATTATAATTCACCATAATTTGGGCTAAAGCTGAAAACATTTGAGCCACAGCCGAGCGGGGAGGAATTTTTTCTCCTGATAATTTGACTAAGGGGACATTATTTTTTCTTGAAAGCTCTTCCAGTTTTCCTCCGGAGGAAATGCAGATTATTGGCAAGTTTCTTTTTAGCGCTTCCGAGAAGGAAGACAATGTTTCTTCCGTATTTCCGGAATAAGAAATGCAGATTATCAGGCTTTTTTCTCCGGCTTGAACAGGCAAGCCGTAGCTTTTGTGGCTGAAAACATCCAATGGCTTCAGGCCGCGTAAAATTTCTCCGGGCATGCCCGAGCCTCCCATTCCGCAGACAATAATATTTCCAGGGTTCTTTGAGGGATTTCCTTTTTTCGGGAAAATTCCCTTGGCCGATTCAATTCCCGACCTGAATTGCTTGGGCATCTTTAATATAATTTCGTACATATTGTGTTTATCAAATTTTGACTTCATATTTTTATATATTAGAGGGTTTAAAAATTCTCTTTGTTTTTATGTACCAATTGCTTATGCCGGAAAATCTTTCAGAGGGGAGAGTGATCATTCCCGTTTTAATTCCCTTTACTTCCTTAGATATTATATACAGATAATCGGGGTTATAGAGAAATATTGCCGGAGCGTCTTCCATTAATAAGTTTTGAAACATTTCCGTTTTCTCTTTTCTTGTATTCTCATCCAATGTCTGCCGGATTTCTTCCATAAGTTTGTCGCTGGCTTTGTTTTCGTAATTAGCCAGATTTAGGCCGGGGTCTTTTTTTTGTGAAGAGTGCCAAAAGGGGAAGAGATCGGGAGATGAGCCAAGAACTTCGCCGAAGAGCAGGCTGGAGAAATTCCTCGGCTTGATGGCATTTTTTTCTAAAGTTGAAACATCAAATTTTTCTATTTCTACTTTTACCCCTATATCCTGCCATTGTTTTTTTATCAATTCAGCTGTTTTCAGGGAAGCCGGCTGGTCAACTATCGTTAAGGAAAATTCCAGAGAAATTTTTTCTTCAGGCGCGCCGAAGCAAATTTCATTCAATTTTTTCCTCGTGGAGCTTAATACCGTTCCTGTGCCGTTTTTTAATCCGGCCGGATCAAGGATTTCTGTTCTATATTTCTCCTGGAATTTCATCACCGCTTCTTTGGTTGATTGGCCGAAATATCCGGTAACCGAGCCTGACGGATAAATGGCGGTGTCTTTAGCAAGGCATTGCTGAAGCTCTTTTACATCAGAGCTGTTGTCTCCGGGCTTGATGTCCTTTTTAAATTGGGAAGCAGGAGTTTTTTTAATAACCCTTTCCATTATACCTGATTCATTTCTCGTCAATCCGGCTTTGGCCAGAAGTTCTTCTGCCTTAGCCTTGTCAAATTGGTAGCTTTCCTTCGGTTCGTTAAATTTATAAATATCGGGGAGGACAGGAGAAAGAACTATTTTTCCCCTTCCGTTCAATACTTTTTCTAAGATTTCTTTTTTATCCGTTCCATAATTGAGAGCTTGTCTGACTTCTTTTTCTTCTAAGACTTTGGAAATTTTGGGATTCAGGAAAATAGCGAAATATCTCGGGAGAGAAAAAGACAAAATTTCAATTGACTGATTCTTGGCAAGGTTTTCCGAGAATAGGGGAGAGTCCGGGGGCAAGGAAAATCCCTGTATCTGCTTGTTTTCAAAAGCCAAAACCATGGCTTCTTCGCTATCAAAGAAGAAGAAGGATATTTCAGGTATGCTCGGTTTTTGTCCATAATACTGGGTATTTTCAATCAGATTCAAAGAAGTTATTTTACCTTCAGCGGTTTTAAAAGACTTTTTCAATTTATAAGGGCCTGTTCCTGTCGGCTGGAGATTCAGATCAGCCAAGGAGAAATTTTTAGGCATTATTTTTTCCCAGATATGCTTAGGCATTATTTTCAGAACGCAATTTTCAAGAAAAACAGAGGAAGGATTTTTCAATGTGAATCGGACTTTATAATCAGATACTCTTTCTATTTCCACTCCCAGCCAGTTCGGCCTTAACGGGCTTTTGACTTCAGAATCTTGAATTGTTTTTAGGGTGAAGATAACGTCATCTATGTTTAAGGGCTGTCCGTCGTGCCAAAGAACATTTTCTTTTATGGTGAAGTCCCAAACTTTTCCATCTTCAAAGACTTCATATTTTTCAGCAAGGTCGGGTACAATCTTTCCTTCGGAATCATATTTCATCAAACCGGAAAAAATCAGTTCTGTTAAGTCTTGGTCAGCGCTGTTGGAGGGGGAGAAAATAGGATTAATCCACCTCGGGAATCCGACAACTCCTTCGGCGTAAGCCCCTCCTTTAGCCGGGACAATTTTCGTGTACTGGAAGTAAAGGCTCGTTGCCAGAAGGAAAAGGCCTCCCAGAAACATAAAAACAAAAACAAGGAAAGCAGAGGCTTCCTTTAAGGACAATACTTTAAAAAGTTGCCCCAGCTGTTTTTTAGAGGGAAACTTATATTTAATAAACATTTCAAGATTTTAGTAGACTACTTCCAAAATGGCTAAGACCAGAAAAGCGGTTCCCAGAAGGACCGTCAGCCAAAGAAGTTTTTTTTGAATTCCTCTTCTGGTGGAGTAAAATTCTCCGCCTCCGCCGAAAGAAGAACCTAAAGCAGTCCCTCTTTGCTGGAGAAGAATAACGATGATCAGAAGCGCAGATGTTACTATTTGAGCGATCAGTAAAGATTTCATAATTTTATTTATCGTAAGCTCTGGCGATTAAGCTTAAGAGCCATATAATAGTTGTTGTCCAAAATAAAGGAATTAAGCCTTGAATGACGAACTCGGCAAAAGTTAAATCAACTATCCAGATTAAGGCCATATTTATTACCAAAGAAAATAATCCGAGAGTCAGTATCCTTAATGGGATAAATATTATTTGAAGTATGGGTTTGATGAAGAAATTTATCAATCCCAATATCGTTCCGACAACCAGAAACATCTGCCACATTTCCGTAATACTTATCCCGAAAATATTGCTTTGTCCGGGAATTATATCCAAGCTCACCCCGGGAACGAAACGGGAAGCAAGAAAAATTCCTAATGTTCCGACGATAATTTGCAGAATTAAGCTGAATAACATAATTCCAGTATACAGCATCCCTCCCCAAGTATCAAGAGTAATTGACAAGGAGGGGGATTTTTGCTATCATTAAAAACATAAAAACATAAAAATATAAAAATAAAAAAAATATGAAAATAAAACCTTTATACGACCATATTCTTATTGAACCGGTGGAAAAAGAGGAGAAAACAAAATCAGGAATTTTGCTTCCGGAAACAGTTGAAAAAGAAAGACCCGAACAGGGCAAAGTTGTGGCTGTTGGAGCCGGAAAAAGGAATTCAACAGGCAAACTTATTCCTTTGGAGGTTAAAGTGGGAGATGTTGTTTTATTCACCAAATACGGACCGAACGAGATAAAGGTCGATGGCAAGGAATATTTAATTGCCAAAGAAGAAGATATTCTTGCCATTCTTAAGTAAACTTAAGAATGGAAATTCCAAATACCAAATTACAAATTACAAAAATATGAGTTCTAAACAAATTTTATTTGACGAAGACGCAAGAAGAAAAATGAAAATCGGCGTTGATAAGCTTGCCAACGCTGTAAAAGTTACCCTTGGTTCAAAAGGCAGGAATGTTGTTTTGGACAGGGGATTTGGTTCTCCAACCATCACTAATGACGGGGTAACTATTGCTAAAGAAATTGAGCTTGAAGACAGGGTTGAAAATTTGGGAGCGGAGATCGTTAAGGAAGTGGCGGAAAAAGCCAATAGTATGGCCGGCGACGGAACAACCACAGCTGTTCTTTTGGCTCAAGCTATGATTTCCGAGGGATTAAGAAATGTTACCGCCGGTTCCAATCCTCTTTCTCTAAAAAGAGGAATTCAAAAGGGAGTTGAAGCGGTTGTCAGTAATTTAAAGCAAATTGCCAAACCGGTTTCCGGGACAAAAGAACTGGCCCAGGTAGCTTCAATTTCAGCCGAGGATACGGAAATGGGGAACTTAATCGCTGAAGTGATGGGAGAGGTTGGAAAAGACGGCGTCATCACCATTGAAGAATCAAAAACTTTTGGTTTAAGTAAGGAAACAGTTGAAGGCCTTCAATTTGATAATGGCTATATCTCTCCTTACATGATTACTGATGTTGAAAAAATGGAGGCGATTTATGATGATGTTAAAATTTTAATTACCGATAAAAAGGTTTCTTCTTTGCAGGAAATATTGCCTATTTTGGAAAAGGTAGCTAAAACAGGCTCAAAAGAATTGGTTATTATCGCTGAAGATGTTGAGGGCGAGGCTTTGGCCACTTTGGTAGTTAACAAAATAAGAGGAATATTTAACACCTTGGCTATAAAAGCGCCCGGTTTCGGCGACCGTAAGAAAGATATGCTTCAAGACATAGCTATTGTTACCGGCGGACAGGTTATTTCCGAAGAAGCGGGACTAAAATTGGAAACAATTGAATTGAATCAGCTCGGTTCAGCCAGAAGAGTAGTCTCCTCAAAGGAAAACACGACTATTGTTGAAGGTAAAGGAAAAAAAGATGTCATAAGCGCCAGAGTCAGTCAGCTCAAAAAGCAAATGCTTAAAACTGATTCTGATTTTGATAAGGAAAAAATGCAGGAACGGTTGGCAAAACTTTCCGGAGGGGTGGCGGTTATTAAAGTGGGGGCCGCGACAGAAGTTGAGCAGAGAGCCAGACAGCACAAGTTGGAAGATGCTTTATCTGCCACCAAAGCGGCGGCTGAAGAGGGGATTGTTCCCGGAGGAGGGACAGCTCTTTTGAGATGTATTTCCGCTTTGGATAAAGTGGACGTTAAGGGAGATGAGAAAATCGGCTTAAAGATTCTCAAAAGAACACTTGAGGAGCCTATCAGGCAGATGGCTCAAAACGCCGGAATAGACGGTTCTGTCGTGGCAGAAGAAGTTAAAAAGAGAATAGTGGCCGGAGAAGTAAATTTCGGCTTTAATACGGAAAAAATGGTTTACGAAGATTTGATGAAATCAGGTATCGTCGACCCTGTTAAAGTCGTCAGATCTTCCTTAGAGAATGCCACTTCAGCCGCAGCTATGCTTTTGACAACAGAATGCGTAGTGGCGGAAAAGCCGGAGGAAAAGAAAAACGAGGGGATGCCCGGTGGTATGGGCGGTATGGGAAGTATGGGAATGTAGGTCGAAATTAAAAAATTTCAGCCAGAGGCTGATAGTCCTTTGGACTAAATATAAAAATATGATCAGTTTATTTGTTGCGTCAATTCTTCTTTTAGTGGTTCTCGTCGTTTTAGTAGTTTCAATTTACAATGGTTTAGTTACGTTGAGAAATAGAACTCAAGAAGCCTGGGCAGATATAGACGTCCAATTAAAAAGGAGATACGATTTGATTCCTAATTTGATTGAGACGGTAAAGGGTTATGCCGCCCATGAAAAAGGAGTTTTTGAGAAGGTAACCGAAGCGAGGGCAAATGCTATGCAAGCAGGCGACCCGAAGGCAAAAGCGGAAGCGGAAAATATGCTCACAGGGGCATTGAAATCTCTCTTCGCCGTGTCAGAAAATTACCCTGACTTGAAAGCGTCTACAAACTTTTTGGAGCTTCAAAGAGATCTTCGCGACACCGAAGACAAGATTCAGGCCGCCAGAAGATTTTACAACGGCAACGTTAGGGATCTCAATACTAAAATTGAGACATTTCTTTCCAATGTGATAGCTTCTTCATTTAATTTCAAACAGATGGAATTCTTTGAATTGAACGAGACAGAACAAAGAGAAGCGCCCAGCGTTAAATTCTAAATTTCATTTTTAAATTTTTAATGGCAACTTTATACACGCAAGCCGATAGTAATATTCGGAAAACATGGTTGTTGGTGACCGGATTTTTGGTTTTCATAATTGCTATCGGCTGGCTTTTTAGTTATACGCAGAATAGTCCCTCCCTTCTTGTTGTGGCCGTTATTTTCAGTTTAGCAACAAGTTTTTTCAGTTATTGGTTTTCAGACAAGCTCGTTCTTTCAATGCTTAACGCTAAATTAATTGAAGAAAGGGACGATAAGGAACTCTATAGATTAGTTGAAAATCTTTGCATTACAGCCGGCTTGCCTCTTCCCAAAATTTATATAATTGAAGAAGCCCAGCCGAACGCTTTTGCCACCGGACGTGACAGCAATCATGCGGTTGTGGTTGTGACAAGAGGGTTATTGGAGAAATTGGAAAGAGCGGAACTGGAAGGAGTTATCGCCCACGAACTTTCTCATATTGGGAATAAAGATATGCTTCTTCAGACAGTTATTGTTGTTTTAGTCGGCATAGTCGCCTTGCTTTCAGATTGGTTTTTGAGAATATCTTTCCATGGCGGAGGGAGGAAAAAAGAGGGGGCAGCTATCTTTTTGGTTTTAGGAATTGTGGCTGCTATTCTTGCTCCTTTGGCCGCTAGTTTAATTAAGCTGGCGATATCAAGAAAGAGGGAATTTTTGGCAGACGTCAGCGGCGCTTTGCTTACTCGCTATCCGGAAGGTTTGGCTCGGGCATTGGAAAAAATTTCTGAAGACCCTAATCCGATGAAAGCAGCTAATGATTCCACGGCTCATCTTTTCATCGCTTCTCCATTTAAAGGAGAACAGAAAACAAGCTGGTCTGCCAAATTATTTATGACTCATCCGCCGATAGAGGAGCGGATAGCAACCTTACGCGGATTGAAAATTTAAAATTAAATCTTGGAGGGGTGCTCCGAATGGCAAGGAACACGCTTGGAAAGCGTGCGCTCGCAAGGGCTTGCAGGTTCGATTCCTGTCCCCTCCGCCTTCGCTTCGCCGAAGCCCCGCTTATAGCGGGACGAAAGCGGGCTTCGCTTCGCCATGGTATTTTTCCGCAATTTTGAAGGCATTTTTGGACGTTTTAATTTTTGCTAAAAAGGATTATTTTTGATACTCTGAGGTAAGGAGATAAGCAAATTTGGCTTTTCATACAATCGCCAAAATTGAAGCTGGCAAACAAGATAATCGAACAAACAATTGAAATTATGGCGAAAATCGCCAAAGCGCCGGGCGTTAAGGTGGACGATTTAATAAAATAGAAAGCAATATGAATATCGATATTAAAAAAATTAAAACCTTTAATGACGAAACTGAAATAATCAACAAAATTATTGTTGGCGATTGTTTGGGAGTGATGAAAAAAATTAAGGATAATACTTTTGATATGATTTTCGCCGACCCGCCATACAATATGCAATTACAAAATGAATTATACCGACCGAATAATACAAAAGTTGATGCCGTTGATGATGAGTGGGACCAATTTAATGGTTTCGGGCATTATGACGAATTTTCAAAAGCATGGCTTCAAGAAGCAAAGAGGGTTTTGAAAAAAAACGGAACAATTTGGGTTATTGGTTCTTATCACAATATTTTTCGTGTTGGAAATATCATGCAAGATATGGGCTACTGGATTTTGAATGATGTCCATTGGATAAAATCAAATC
>Ga0210049_1000518_pt1 | contig 32571 bp, 52 predicted proteins | sample CryGeyCG2014_300_2_FD_183964 | JGI IMG/M metagenome (GOLD analysis project Ga0210049, IMG submission 183964) | Groundwater microbial communities from aquifer - Crystal Geyser CG06_land_8/20/14_3.00 (SPAdes) (version 2) | ecosystem: Environmental > Aquatic > Deep subsurface > Groundwater | place... | reverse complement strand
TGGCAAATGCCACATCAGCAAACCTTGTTGGTGAAAAAACAATCAACACTGCAGTAAAGGCAGGTTTTATCAGCAAAGAAAATGTTATTAAAATCCAGAGAATACCGTATGCCATTATGGTAAGGGTCTAACATGTTCTGTGTTGAATGCGGAAGAGAAGGAAAACTGTATAAGAGTTTATGTGAGAACTGTTTCAGAAAGAAAACAGTGTTAGCAAAACTGCCAACAACTATCGATGCTGTCAGATGTGTATCCTGTGGTTCCCTGTTTCTGGACAAAAAATGGGCAGAGTCAAAGGACATAATCAAAGATGCTGTCTCATTTTCTGTTAAATATCATAAGGATGCAGAGGACTGTGATATTGGTGTCAAATCAGTGTATAAGGATGAAAGAAATGCTGATGTTAGGGTTAAAGTGAAAGGCGTGATTCTTGGACTCAATTTTAATGAGGAGTATGCTTCAGAAGTAAAAATAAAGAATGCTGTCTGCTCAAAATGCTCTAAAATGTTTGGGAAGTACCATGAGGCAATAGTTCAGGTCAGGGCCGCGGACAGAAAATTAGATGAGGAGGAAATCAACACCGTGTTGAGTGTTGCAGAGCAGATAGTTAAAGCATGTGCTACATTCATATCAAACTATGAGAAAATGCACGGAGGAATCGATTTATACATAGGAAGCATGAGTGCAGGCAGGAGGATAGCAAAAACAATCTCAGATAAATATCATGCAAATTATTCAGAGTCACCAAAACTTGTTGGAAAGAAAAACGGAAAGGATGTTTACAGGGTGACATTTGCTGTTAGGATCCCAAAATATAGAGTTGATGATTTTGTTTATGTGGATAAAAGGGTTTTTATTATAAAAAGAACATCAAAATCAAGGATAGCTGCAGTCGATTTAGAAAATCATGTTATGGCCTCATTCAAACCTGATGAATTAGAAAATGCAAAAATTCTGCCCGACACAACAGAGGATGCTGTTGTGGTATCAGAGTCTGAAAATGAAATTCAGATACTGGACCCGAAAACATACAAAACAGTCACCCTGATGAAACCAAAAAATTTCAAAGCAAAGGAAACAGTAAAAATCCTGAGGTATGAAGATGATGTTTTTTTAGCCCCGGAGGCTTGAGTGTTTCACCAAAACTAATATAAATACCGAATACCATTAAGGCTGGAATATGCCAGAGACAAAACAAAAAGAGGACTTTAACTACATAGTGAGAATCGCAGAGTTCGACCTTGATGGAAACAGGAGTGTAGAGTATGCCATGACTAAAATTAAAGGCATAGGTGTAAGGATAGCAGCTGCTATAGCAGATATCGCGAAGGTTGATAGATGCAAAAAAATTGGTGCGTTGAATGAAGAGGAGGTTGAGAGATTAAATGAAGCAATTAAAAACCTTCCAAAGTATGTGCCTACCTGGATGCTGAACAGGCAGTGTGACATATCAACAGGCGGAAATGCTCATCTCACAGGCTATGATATGGATATGGCTGTCAAGGAAGATATAAATCTGATGAAAAAAATGAGGTGCTACAAAGGCATACGTCACGAAACAGGTCAGAGGGTTAGGGGGCAGAGAACAAGGGCGCATGGAAGGACAGGGCTGACTGTCGGTGTAACAAAGAAGGTGTTAAAAGAAGCAGCAAAAAAGAAGAAAGAAGAAGAAAAGAAAGGAGGAAGGAAAGAAGGAAAGAAAGGGGAGGAAACGAAGAAGTGATAATATATGGGCGATCCAAAATTCAGCAGGAAGAAATATGGAAGTCCAACTCATCCATGGCGGGCTGAGAGAATAAAAGAGGAAAACGAGCTTATAAAAAAATATGGGCTTAAAAATAAAAGGGAGGTATGGAAGGCACAAGCATTACTGAGAAATTTCAGAGGACAGGCAAGACTGCTTTTCCCAAAGCTTAGGATAGGGGACAAACAGGCGGAAAAAGAGGTAAAACAACTGATTGGGAAATTAACGCGATTTGGCATTCTGCAGGAAAATGCAACACTGGATGATGTTTTGGCATTGAATATGGAGGTTATCCTTTCCAGAAGATTTCAGACATTGCTGTACATAAAGGGTCTTGCCTCAACACCGAAACAGGCACGTCAGCTCATTGTTCACGGGCATGCAGCAATAAGTAGGAGGAAAGTAACACTTCCTGGGTACCTTGTGAGAAAAAATGAGGAATCCTCAATCACTTATTCTCTGAACTCACCTCTCAATAATGAAGCCCATCCTGTCAGACCAAAAATTGAAGCCCCAGGGGTGAAACATGGGTAAAAAGGGTGTTGCACACATATATGCTTCTTTCAACAATATTCTCATCACTGTGACAGATGTTACAGGCGCAGAAACTATTGCAAAATGCTCAGGTGGAATGGTTGTTAAAGCAGCAAAAGATGAATCTTCACCCTATGCGGCAATGAAATCAGCGGAAAGGGTTGCGGATGCAATAAAGGAAAAAGGGTTTGACACAATAAATGTTAAGGTAAGGGCGCCAGGCGGCAACAAATCAACATCACCAGGTCCTGGTGCGCAGGCTGCTATCAGGGCACTTACAAGGGCGGGTCTTAAAATAGGTAGCATTGAGGATGCAACACCAATCCCTCATGATGGGACAAAAAGACCTGGCGGGAAAAGAGGTAGAAGGGTATGAAGGTCAAAATCATGGAAATGAAGGATGATTCAATGAGGCTTCTGATTGAAAATTCCACTCCCATGTTTGTAAATATGCTCAGGAGGACACTCCTCAATGATGTTCCAAAAATGGCTATTGAGGATGTAGAGTTTCATCTTGGGCCAATACGTCATGAGGGAAAGGATTATGAGAGCATTTCACCATTATTTGATGAAATCATTGCGCACAGGCTCGGCATGCTGCCAGTGCCAACTGAGCTAGACATGTTTACTTTCGTGGACAAATGCAAATGCGACGGTGCAGGATGTCCAAGCTGTACAATCAAATATATGATAAACAAAACAGGGCCATGTACTGTTTACTCCAAGGATTTGGAGGTTGTAAAAGGATGGCTTCCGGGTGATGAAAAACTTGCAGAAGAAAAATTCAAAATAAATGATGGGAACATACCAATAGTGAAACTAACGGACAGGCAGGCGCTGATGATATATGCAACAGCACAGCTTGGTACAGGGAAGGAGCATGCAAAATGGCAGGCAACATCTGGTGTGGGTTATAGGTATTATCCTGAAATAAAAATTAACACTGAGAAATGCGATGGATGTGGTAAATGTGTGAAGTCATGCCCGAAAAATGTTCTTGCATTTAAGGGTAAAAAACTGGAAATAAAAAATATTGAGGAATGCAACCTATGCAAATCCTGTGAGAATGTCTGCTCCTCAGGTGCTATTAAAGTAAAAGGTGACGATTCCAGGTTTATTTTTGGGTTTGAAACAGATGGTTCCCTGACTCCAAAAGATGCGCTCAAAACCGCATTAAAGATAATGGGAGAAAAATGCATGGATTTTGAGGAAAAAATCAAAAAGATTTAGGTAATACAAAAAAACATTTTATTTTTTCAGCACGCGCCATGTTTTCACAATTTCTGCAACAGCAGGCCTTCCCTCAACAAATATTTCTACTGCTCTGTGCGCACCTGTGTAATGTATTAGGCGGGGTTTCGTGATGCGTCTGCCAACGCATCTTATTTTTTCTCCCTTGATAGTATCGTTTTCAGTCATTCGGGTTTCACCCAGCCTTCCTGCCAGAGCTCAAGCATGGCCTCGTTTACAATACTCATGTCTATTCGGAGTGCGTTGCTTATCTCATCCGCTGCTACTCGTGTTTTTCCTTTGATGTAGTTACTTATTTCTTTTTTTGCTCTTGTTTTAGAAATATGTCTGTATTCTACTACTTCAAAGCCTTCCATATACTCAGCATAATGTTTGATTGCTTCCCTTATTGCTTCTGCTTTTGACATGGTTAGTTTATTACATATTTTCTCGAGTAATGTGCCCACCCCTGTGATATCAACAGGGTAGACAACTCGTTTTGTTTCAATAATGTTTTCGAGTTTTTGCATACATCTATCACCTCTTAGGTATAAGTATGTATAAGTAAGTATAAAAACATTTTGTTTTTTGCTTGTTTTAGATTGTTTTCTCTATTATCTGGCTGATTTCTTTTTCAAACATGCCTGTGAGTTCTTTTGAGAGTTCAGCCCTTAAATGCTCAGGTACAACATGCATTCCAAGTTTCGCCATGGTTTTTGCAAGCTTAATTGTGGCAAGATACTCCTTAACCTTTGCCTCAAAGTAATCCTCAACCGAGGATTTGATTTCATGCTTCAATTCAGGTTTCTCATCAAGTTTCTGCCTGATATATTTTTTAATCTCATCCTTGACTAAATCCTGAACAGCATCTATCACAATGTTTTCTGTGCCCACACCACCAATGACATTTTTCATCAAAGGAAGTATCCTTTCTTCAATCTCAGACATGGTTACACCAAAAACAATAATAACCTACAGATACATAACCTTAACTATGATAGTAGAGGAAACAGATTTCAGGTCCCTTATAGCCATATCCTCAGTACCGATAGCAACAACAGTGCACAGGTACAAGGATGTTTATTTTGGGCTTGCGCACATTGGTGAGAGTATATATCTAGCACTTGCTAGGGATGGTCCTAAAGAATTTGCGCCTTTTGTGGAATACGATGTAAGAACCAAGGAATGGTCATTGATTGACCCAACAAAAAAACCGTTCAGCAAGGATCCTTCAAAAGTGGTGATACCTGTAATAGATGTGAAAAAACTTAGCGGGGATGTTGGTGAGGAGATAAAAAAGATTATTGAGAAAACATGATAATTCGACAAACATCGAAACATATATAAATAATAAACCGCATATATCGAATTATGAAATTAGAGTCTGTTTACAGGGAAATACTCACATCATGCCTTAACGATAAAAAGGGGTTCACTCAAAAAAATCTTTCTAAAACCTGTGGGTTGAGCATAAGTACCGTGAATTATTCGCTGAAAACCCTTGCAGAAAATGGGCAGCATTGCTAAAAAGATAAGAGGTTTTTATGTTACTGATCCTAAAAAAATTCTTCTCTACTGGGCATCAATACATAAAATGGAAAAAATTTATGAAACCCATTATGATGGAAGTGTTCAGGAAATAGAGTCACTTATGCCCTCCTGTCTTTTTACAGCCTACTCAGGCGGGAAATTTTATTACAACATTAACCCGTCAGATTACTCAGAAGTTTTTGTTTATGGTAATTATGATGAAATAAAAAAAAGCTTTCCTTTCAGAGAAGGAATTCCTAATATAGTTTGTTTAAAAACTGATGAGCATTTAATGAAATATGAAAAAACACCTATTGCCCAAATATTTGTTGATTTATGGAATCTGAACACATGGTATGCAAAAGAATTTTTAAAAGAAGCGGAGGTAAAAGTAAATGAGATTCTGGAATGATGCGATTATTGAAAAAAGCTGGGATGTTTTACAAACATTGAAAAAAAGATATAATTTCATACTCATCGGAGGATGGGCAGTATATCTGTATACGAATGCTATGAAATATTAGGAAAACGCTGAAGTGTTTTCCTAATATTTCAGGAAAAGCCTTTAGCTTTTCCTGAAAATCAAAGGACATAGACATAATTGTTGATTATGATGTTCTTGAAAAGATTGGTTTGGAGAATGTTCTTAAGAAAAATGAAAGATTAAAAAAATATGAGATAAAGTTTCAGGAAATCTCTGTGGATATTTATTTGCCGTATTTCTCAAAAATTGTCATTCCCCCAGAGGATTTAATGAAAACACTTGCTGTGATTCATGGATTCAAAACCCCTAAGATTGAGGAACTTTTGATTCTGAAGCAGCAGGCTGAAATTGAAAGAAAAAATTCTATAAAAGGACTGAAGGACAGAGTTGATATTATGTGTCTGCTGCTTTCAGAAAACATCGATTTCAAAAGATACAGCGATTTGCTGGACAAATACCATTTAACAGCATTCAAAAACAGGCTGAAAAAAATAGTTTTATCTGCAAAGGATGAGTTTTATTATCTTCACATAAAAAACCAAAGGGAAATAAAAAAATTCAAGGAAAAATACAGGAAACAATTGAAATTTTGAGTTAGTATCAGAAAGCTATTTTTATCTCTTTGAAGATTTCATCAAAACCTGGAAGTTTTCCTATAATTAAACCGCTCAAGTCTGTTTTCCAGAATCCCTTTTTTTTCTCAATTTGTCTAATAAATTCATTCCTAGAAAATTTTAATTTGTAGATTTTGAGTTTTTTATTAATTAAACTTGTTTCTGGTTTAACGCCCCTTTTTAATAAAAACCAGCAATCATATATATCCCTGGCTTTGTTTCTTGTTAAGATTGCTCTAACCTTCTCAGAGAGAATCTCCTGCATACCCATGACGAAAACCTCAAAAGATGGGATTTCTTTATACGACGGGATTAATAATTCTTTTTTAATCTGGATCGCCTTTTCTCTTTGACTTATGTTTAAAGCAACAAATGCAAGACTTTCTTTTCTCCCGTTGTACAAGGGTCCTTTAAAGTTGAGTCTAACATTAATTTCGTTTTTATATTTCTCAACATTTTTTACCTTCCCATCTATTCCAATAAGCAAAATAGATTTAAGTACTTTACTCAAAATTTTTGTCAAGTCTATTTTTTTTCTGTTTAACACAAAATCTAAATCCTCACTGAACCTGTTCAGGTTGTAAAATTTGTAAAGTGCAGTTCCACCTTTTAAAATGAAAGTATCACTAAATTGAGAATAAATAGAGTAAAGCAGCAATTCTAGCAAGTAATCCTTCTCAGCATTTTCTGGAGACAAATTTTTCCCAGCCGCAATTCTATGCAGTTCATCTTTTTTTATCAATCAATCACCATATTTTCTATAATTTTCCATTTCTCAATTCTTTTCCCTTCAGATGGAAGGTTGTATTCAAGAGGGGTATATGCAGGGTAAACATATTTCTTTAATCTTGGATAGTAATCCATGCCTAATTTTTCAAGCAGATACCCTAATCTTTTAATCAATGCTTTGTTTTCTGTTTTTACAGCAAATCCTATGAGTTTTTTAATGTTCAAATCCTTCCTATTGTTTTTAATGACAGATGCAATCTCAGAAAATGAGATTTTTCTGAAAAGCATACTGTCAATCAGCACCTTTTCCGGCTCTGCTATGAATATTTCAAAATTGTTTGAGATTATTTTTTTGAAGCCGAAAAAGTATTTTGGTTTTGTATAAATAAAAATAATATTTGCATTCGAATATTTTATCATTTTTCTCCTGGTTTTTCTAGAAGTTACAACCCAGATATCATGCGGTATCTGTTCTGTGAGATTATAATATCTCAGAGCAGACCATAATGAGATATAGCTTGGCCAAACAATTCTTGATGCGATTAAAAAAGGGTCTTTGTAGAGCGTGTATCTGTTTTTCTGTATTTGAAAAACATGCCCATTTTTTTTCATTCTGTGCAAAAGTAGTCTTGCGTAAGAGCTTTTTTCACCAACAACATGCCTGAATGTATTTAAATCAAACATTACATATTTTTCAAGGGATTCAATTGCCTCAACTGTTTTCATGATACACACATCAACTTTTAAGTATTTAAATTTGACCCACCCATGTTATCATTTTTGATAACTTATGCATCTCAAATTTATTTTTATAAGATGAAAGAAAAAACAAAAACAGAGAAAAACTCGGATTACACTACTGTGTTACATTATTTCTCACCGTAGGTTACCTCCACAGTGATGGCGTAACTCTGGGAGTTGACGTGAGTTGAAAAACTATGATTTCTTTATAGTCCTCTCAAAGTCCTTCAAATCATAACAGCGAATATTTTCTTCCCTTATTCTCTTCCTGAAACTCCTGGCGAATATAGCATAATGCTCCTTTCTTTTATCTTTATTCCATATTACCAGTTCGCTTTTCTTTTTTAAAGCAGAAAATGTTTTTTCAGCGTTAACATTATCCTGCCATTTACATTCAACAAAACATATTTCCTTTTTCTTCTCGTTTAGACCTACAATATCTATCTCAGCGGTTTTCCGTTCATCCTTTTCCCTGTAATATCCCCACCATTTACCGGTTTTCTGGAAATCAGGGAGAAAAACATTGATGTACCTGCTTATCAGTTTCTCAAATTTTTTTCCAACATAAGAGTTGAAATCCTTCTTTATAATCTCTTTAACGACTTTTGTTTCACCCATTTCCAAATCCGACTTGTATGGTTCACAGAACCTGAACCAGAAATCAAAGAAGTTATCCTCAACACTGTAAACTGAGCGTTTACTTCTAATTTCTGTTACAGGAATGCTTTTTTTTAGTATCCCAAGCCTGATCAATGTTTTTAGGTATTTATCGATATCACCGGCTTTCATCCCTGATCTATTAGCTATTTCCACAACCTTGGTTGCCCCATTAGCAACTGCTTCTATGATAGTCTTGTAAACATCTGGTTCCCTCAGCTCTGTTTTTAATAAGAAATCTGTTTCTTCGTAAAGTTTCCCTTCCTTTGAAATTATGTTTTCATCAATATTTTCAAATACTGATTTGTTAGGTGAGAATTTCTCAAGATAGAATGGCACACCACCAAGGGTTGCATAAACATCTACAATTTCTTTTGTTTCCTTTTTTGGAAAGACATCATAAAGATATTTAAAATCAAGCTCCTGAAGGTTTACATGCCCTGTTTTCCTGCCATATAACGGGCTTTTATAACTTAAAGCTCCTAGGATCATCATACTTACACTTGATCCGCACAGGATTAGCATAAGATCTTTTTTAGATAAAAGTTCGTCAACAACAACCTGGAACACGGATGGAACATCTTTGTCTTTCTCTACAAGATATGAAAACTCATCAAAGACTATCACAGTCTTTCCTTTCACCTTTTTCAGCAGATAGGAAAAAATCTCTTCTAAATCATTGGTAGCAATAACAGGTTCATCAAGAAAAAATGAGAGCTTCTTTTTGAATCTGAGAATGTTCCTTTCAGTTCCTTTTTTATCACAGAGAAAATATATATGGGGCTTGTTTTTTATGAATTCTTTTATAAGCTCTGTTTTCCCTATCCTGCGCCTTCCATAAATAACTATTAGATCAAAATCCTTATCCCTGTATCTTCTGTCTAAAAAAGCAACCTCTTTCCCTCTATCTACAAACTTTAGGAACATAATGATTAGGATGTACTTCCTAATTTAAAAATTTTTTGGTGCGATTTGAATTTTTCTTCCGTGTTCTCTTTCCCATGCCCTAGTCGCTTCATCCCAATCGCGCATCATACCATAATCAAGCATTGTTTCTATACTTGCTAGCGCAGCCCTGAGATTCAAAGCAATTAACGGCACGCCTGCAAACATTATAAGAACGTCTGCATTAATCACAAGTCCTTTGTCAAATATTCTGTCAAGCAAATCATTCAGTGTTGTCTTTTCTGGCTCCATTTATTCACCCTTTGCTACCTGTCCTATTATGTCTACCCATTCATCAACATTTCTCACTGCTATGTACACATTTCTGTTTTCAAACACAAACCTGAGCTGCTTAACCCTTTTTCCAAGGATGCATTTCCTTTTCACAATCTCACAAAGAACAAGGCTTTTGATGTTTCCCTGAAAGGATATCCTTGTTCCCTGGGCAAATATGAGTCTTTTATCTGTAAGATAAAGATGCCCCGGCTTCCATGATATGCCATGCTCATACAATCCCTGAGTCTTCATTATTATTTCCTCATTTTCAGGAATAGTTATTGATGGAATCATTTCCCCTCCGAAACAAATGAATAGGGTGCAAACGGCCCTACAAAACGAACTGAAACACCCTCTCTTTTATTGATTTCATCCAGTTGAGCGCCAAATGCCTTGACATTTCCATTTTTTAGAAGAACCGAAACATTTAATATCATTTTTCTATCTTCTGCATCCCTGTTTTTTTCTATCCTTACTGCTTCAGAAGAGTTTTTTATTTTCTCATAGAATTCATCAGACATTTTCTTAGTTTCATTTTCCATAGCATTTTTGGTCATGTTTTCCATTTTCTTTTGAAGCATATATGCCGCACCTTTTTGCATCTTTCCTATTTTCTCCTTCATTTTTCTGATTTCCTCGTTTCCATCCAATTCTTTTGAAATTGTTTTTTCATCAATGAAAATCTGAACACCATACTCCTTTTTCCCCCTTATTTTTTCAAACCTATTTTTTATGTTACTGTAATCCTTTTCAATCCATTCCTTCAGGGCTTTTTCATCCCCTTTAATTATTGTATCAAAACCAAGAGGGATTACCGTCCCATATTTTTTCATTGCCTTGTCAACAACGTTTTGATGTGCTAATATCCATCCCTTTACTATTACATCATCTTTTGAGTTGTAGGGTTCTGCCTTACAGGAATGAACAACAGCGCTCACATCCTTGAAAAAGATAGTATAAACCCTGCTGTTTTCTATTCCTATGTTCCCAAAATCCTCATTTGCATTTCCTTCTACGATGCAGTAAAGATAAGTCCCTTTTTCCTCATCTATTTTCACATCTTTTCCTTCAACCATTTTTTTCATCTCTCTTGTTTTTTTTATTTGTCTTTTCCTCAAATTCAATGAGGTCTTCTCTTAATATTGAGGGTCTAAGCAAATCCTTTATTGTAGTTTCACCTTTTACCTTTATATAAGGTGTCTTTTTACTATCAATCTTCGCAGTCCCAATCCTTGTCTCTTTTACACGCATGAAAGGAACAATCTGCAACGGTCTGATTTTATAAGTTTCCTTTGGCCCCTTAACCTTTACCTTCGCCTTTTTTATCTTCTCCAAAACTTTCTTATCCATTCCCTCCTTCACCTCCGTAAAGTATATCAGCATATCTTGAGATTACATCCAAGCCCTTCACCTCATCAGGGAAAAGAGGCATCTCAATAATTTTCATATCCCCACCATATCTTTTATGAAACTCATGTATGTATCGTTGTTGCATTTTTCTTCTCGACTTGCAGAATTTACAACCATTTTCAGGAACCATGTTGTTTATTATCATTCGCCTGATTGAGATGTCTTGCTCATTGAGAAAAGCCGTTAGCCGCTCAGTCTGATATAAAGCTAATGCTTCTGGTATGACTACTGGCACAAATTCTGTTATCTCAGGGTCAGATAGCACATTTTTGATGTTTCCTGCAATCCCTTTAAGCTCAGTCAGGGTATCCAGAATGGTATCCTTTGATGTGTCACGATCAAACCATGTCTTAACCGTGTTCAGGACGCCTGCGAATCTTGTGTGAAATTTAATCCCACCCGTTGCGTAACTATAAATGCTGGTTGGAAGGAAGAGTAAACGTATTGTGTGTCCGGTTGGTGCGGTATCCCAGACAATCACATCATAATCCTCTGTCATGAAATCTAAAACTCTCTCCATCGCAAATAACTCATCGAATCCTGGTGCCACTTCGTTTGGTATGTCATCAAGTGCATTTTTTTCAACTGGCACGACTGTGGAGATTATATCGAGTAGAACACCTCCGTATTTCTCCTTGAATCTCTCAACAGCCTGTGTAGCATCTATTTCCATTGCATGAAGATTCTCTTTTATTTCTGTAAGCTTCTCGCCTATTTCTTTATTGAAGACGTCGGATAAAGAAGGAGCGGGGTCACTTGAAACAACAAGCACTTTTTTGCCTTGATTTGAAAGATAAAATGCGGTAGCAGAGGCATTTGTGGTCTTTCCAACACCTCCTTTACCCCCAAAGAGTATGAGTTTTGTTTTGCTCTTTCCTATCTCTTTTGTTCTTAAAGTAACTTCAGAGACCGATTTTATTCCTTCTTCCTTTTTCCTTTTCTCCTTTACCATTTTTATCACCCCTTTATTCCATTACAATTCCCCTTTCAGTTTCATCTTTATATACATTGTCTTCTTTCCTCCGATTTCAGCCACTCCAATCTCTGTTTTCTCTACCTTTACACCTGGTATATGTGTTGTCATTGGATTTACCTCATGTGTTTCATCCTGAATTTTTACAGGTAAATTGACATGTTTGAGTGCGCTCAGTAATGATTTTCTTTTTGCCATAATAGATGTCCTTTTACCCACTTTATATCCCAGCTTTTTCTACCTGTTTCTCAAACTCTTCAGCCCATCTCTCAGGGTTAGCAATTTTGTTTACAGCATCATCAACAACATCATCCAGACCGTCTCTAACCTGCTTGACAACCTTAACAATATCCTGCTCCTTCTTTATATGTTCAAGCGCATTATTAAGCTCCATAAGTGCGCTGCCAAATCTTTCTATTTCCTCATCTGTCAGACTGCCTTTTTCCATTCTTTTCATTCCCTGAATCTGGATTGCATCCCTTATGATTTCTGCTAGGGCAAGAACCAGTCCAAGAATGGCTTTCCTCCAGTTATCCTCATCAACCTTTATGCTCATTCTTCCCTCTTTTTTATTTTCACTTCCAAAATCCCGTTTTTGTATGTTTTTTCAACAATTTTTTCAGGGGTGGATGGCAGTTTTAATTCTTTACTGTATCCACCACCGGAGATCTTCAGAACATCTTTTTCAATAGTTGCTGTTATCTCTTTTTCCTCAACACCAGGCATTTCTGCAATCACTATTATGTTTTCCTTTTCATCAAAAATATCTATTAATGGCTCCCTCACCTCTTCTTTTGGCGTGATTATTTCTGGCTTTTTCCCTGGTTTTTCCGGCATATGTCTTTTAGCAGATGTTATTTCCCATCCGCCTTCGTTTGAGGGCACAAGCGTTCTCACTGAATACCCAAATGACGCCACAGGTTTTTTGGATGCACCTTCCGCCAGTCTTTTCTTTATCTCAGTGTCTGTTTCCTCAATCCTTTTTTTGAATTCTGGTGAGGCGCTTTCCAGGGTTCTCACAATCCTGCCAAGACCTGGGATTATCCCTCCAACAACACCTTCCACCACTGAAGGCTCCTTTTTTTGCTCAAGTCCCTTTATCCTTTCTTCCAATGCCTTTATTTTTTTCTCATATTCTTCTTCTTTTTTCTTTTCCGCCATAATATCACCTCAGATTAGTAGTCAGGAGATAGTAGTTAGGGTTTAGGGAACGACTCACCCTAATCCCTAGTCCCTGATCCCTCACTACTGATCCCTAGATACTTCAGTTTGGGGGAGGAGGGTAGAGTCTCCTCCTAATTTGTTACTGGAACAACCAATGTTTTCTTTGCCTTTGCAGAAACCCATCCGCACCATGGACAGCATTTGTTTAGCAGCTCCTCTGTTGACACCTTTTTCTCACATTGTGGACAGGTTTCTTTTCCTATCATCGTCTCCTTCCAGGCAGCTGTATTCGTGTTTGTTCCGGATGGAAATTCAAGACCGTATTTTGCTGCTGTCTCAAAAGATGCGAGCGCAACCCTAATTTTTACACCGAGTAATTCAACCCCTGCAACACTCACTGTAACATCCGCATTTATCACAAGGCCTTTATCCAGCACCCTGTCTATTACATCAGCCAATCCACTACTACCACCACTATTATCTTTTCCAGCCAACATATTATCACCTTTTTAGTTTTTGTAAACCTTTGGTTTACACAAATTGTTATGTTTTTGCTTATATAAATAATTAATGTTTCGTAAACCGAAAGTTCACAGAAACATATATAGTGTTTCAATGCTATTACCTTTTATGTTCACTTTAAAGGAAACAGATAAGGCACTGCTTGACCCAAGCAGGTTTCATATATATTTTTACCTTCTAAGGAACGGTCCTAGAACCGTTTCGGACCTTGCTAAGGAGCTTGAGATTTTTGATTCGGAGAAAGGGGCCATAAAGAGATTATCAAAGACCGCTGTTTCAAAGCACTGCAAAATCCTTGAGGAAGCAGGCCTGTTGTTTCCCGAGGCAAGATTCAAAGGAAAGCAGGGGATAGGTAAAATATACAGGGCGACACAGAGACCAAGATGGGAGGAATTTATTTTGCTCAGAGGATTAAACCCTAAAAAACTTTCTGAGGAGGTTTATGAAAAAATGGATGAACTTGCTTTTCATCCAAAATATTTGGAGATTGTTAAAAAGGAATTACATGAAATAAAGGATATCGGTCTGATTAGGCAGAAGGAAAGACTGGATAGTGTTTTGTTTGAAAAGAAGGAAAAGATTTTTGGTGAGGTTGAAAAAGACCCAGAGTTAAAACCCATTTATGAGGCAGGTTTTAAAAAATTTTTCAGGTTCCTTTTGAAAGGAGAATGAGCAAGTAGTTAGTAGTCAGTGGGTAGGGGATTCCTAATCCCTGATCTCTGCAAATTGCAAATTTGCATATTACGGAATTTGTTTTGCAAATTCCTAATATCTCAGGAAAAACGCTTTGCGTTTTTCCGTGAGAGAAGCGAGGAATTGTAGTAGCAATTCCGAAACTCCTAACTGCTCATCTACTTTTTCTTTTTTGCCGGTTTCCCGCATTTTGGGCAGAACTTGTATTTCAGATAATATCTCCAGTCAGTACCGCATTCACATTTTACGGTCAAAGGCTCCCCGCAGGATATGCAGAAATCCTCTCTTCCCTGGGTTGTTCTGCCGCATTTCGGACACTTATTCCACATATTTACATCTCCTCTTTGGCTGTTGTATCTCCTCTCCGCTTTGAGCTTTTTCTCTCAAAGGTCTGGAGTTCCCCTTTCTCGTCTAGATAGGTTTCATAAAGTCCAAGTGTGTCCATTGCCTCAGGTATCCTTTTCATCTCAACCAATTCTAAGGTCACCTTCCATCCTTTTTCCTTCTCCTTGCTAACACCGACCACTGTGCTTACAGGCAGTTTTGTTGCCTCAGCAAGCTGTTCTTTTGCCCTTTCAACAATTTCGTTTGCTTTCATTTTTTATCCCTCCTTACTTTTCACCCCTTATCTTTTTCAATCTGTTTTCCAAGAACTCTACTACTTCTTTATACTCCTTTTCTTCGAGTTCACCGTTTTCATACTTCATCTGAATTTCCATAAATTTTTTCTGAACAGATTCTTGTGTGTTCAGCATTTGTTCATCTGCCATGTCCCTTATTTTTGTGAGCACCTTCATACTCAAATCAATGGGAAACATGAGAAGGTCATCAACAATAAATGACATCCTATCGCCCCCTTATGGAAACAAAATTGTACGGCGGTGAGAGAACATACTTGAATGTTACCTTATCACCATATTTTTTTTCTGCCTCGTTCACCTTTTCATCAAATTCCTTCTCTTTTTCTTTCTCAACAAGGAATGCTGCATTAAGGAGCATATTCTCCACTATAGGTTTGTTTTTCTTTTTTCCAACCGCTGTATGACTCAGCAACTCATAAATATCATTTGCAATACTCTCGCCCTTTCTGCTTAACGCATCCGCCACAAGTTTTCCAAGTTCTATTTTCAGGGGATAAGCCTTTTCAGGTGTTTTTGCTTTTATCTGCTTGTTCAACACCCTTATCCTATCACTGGATGAAACAATCTCATTCATAATTTTGTCCATCTTCCATGAAACCTTAACGCCAAGCTCTATTTTCCCATCAAGTTTTTCAAACATTTTTTTCATTTCAAGATAATGCTCTGACAGAAATCCTTTAACATCATCCTTGCTTTTTGGAACCTGACCAAAACTCATAGGAATAAGAGTGTATTTTTTCATTACATTTTCTACAACCTTTTGATGGACTAAGCCCTGATGCAGGATTTCATACGAACTATTTGCGGCATCAGATACAACAGCTGCTAAATCCTTGTAATTTATTGTGTAAACCTCATTTCCATCAACACCTATTCCACCAAAGTTTTCAGGTTTTTTTGATTCTATTATGCAGTAGAGGTATTTTCCCCTATGAGCTTCCGTTTTTTTCATCTTGCCCCCTAATATTCAATGTCTATTTTTTTGAAATTTGGATTTTCTGACTCTTCCGATTTTTTTATTTTCCTTTTCAAATTTGGTTTTATACTAACCGGCCCCCGCCTTGCTTCCTGAATAATTCTTGCTTTTTCCTTTAGTTTCAAAATCTTCATCCTGGATTTATTCAATGCTAAACCCTGTTTTGCTTTTATCTCTTTTTCTTTCTCAGCAACCTCAGATTTTTTTTGTTCAGAAAGTATAGGACCAAACTCCTTTTCCAGCTCCGCCTTCATTTTCTCCTCAATCTTTTGTGTAAATGAAGGTGCTTTGCTCTTTCTTGCAACTTCCAAACTGCTTTTTATATCCCTATTTGTTTTCATTATATCGCCCCTTTGCCATTGCACACCCTGCATTTAACTCTTGTTTTTGGATTTACCCTGGCACCATTGCATGCAGGGCATATTCTTCCTTTAAGTGTTCTAATATCTTTCATTCCTTTAAGATTCCATACATCTTTTATATTCCTTGAATCCTTCATTTTTTCACCACACCTTTACCTTTGCATTTAAGGCAAGGCAATTTACTTTCCCTGCTTTTTCCAGTGCCATGACATTCAGGGCATTCTGCACTGTTTTTATCAACAGACACGGCACCCTTACCAAAGCATACAGGACAGGTTATTCTTCCATCGTTTGGATTTCTGCCAGAGCCGTTGCAGTAAACACATTTTATCGCTGGCTCCTGAAGATTAACTATGCCTCTGCCTGAACATACCTGACAGGTAGCAAGATATAAAAGTAAATGAAAAGGGTCTTTGCCCTCGCCGTTACAAAAAGCACATCTTACCATTCTTTCACCTCTTTCTTCTTTTACTTTTTCCTATTTTTCTCTTCCCAGCCTTCTCTGCTTTAGCTATAGGTTTATCCAAGCCCTCTGATTTGAGCAGGTCTTCTATCACAATATCAGGATCCAAATCCTGGTTTTTTCCTTTGCCAATCCTTGGTGATAGAACATCATAGCATACCTGTTTGAAGAAATCATCACCGATTTCTGAGCCAGATTTCACCATGGCCCTTGCAATCATTATACCCGACCTCACTGTTGGCGTGTACTCATAGTTTCCAGAATCCCTGAGGCGCCTGACCATTTTAGCAATCCTTTCTGCTGGCTCATCATCTATTCCTGATTTTGCCTTTATTATCTCTGTTTCTGTTTCCTCATCATAGTAACCAATATCTACTGTTATCATTCTGTCCATTAATGCATCCTGACTTCTGTAAACACCTGCATATTCCTCAGGGTTTGATGTGAATATTGCTGAGAAATCAGGATGAACCTTTATGAAGCTTTCACCTGATGCACCGGATGGGAGGTCAAGCACCCTTTCCTCAAGAACAGGTAAAAGCGCATTGTTTGCCTCGGGTCTCGATCTTGTGAATTCATTATAAACAAGTGTAAAACCATATCTGCATGCTGTTGTCAGTCTTTCATCTGACCATTGTTTTGACATGCTTTCTTCTTCTTTCAAAACCCTTGAAACAAACCTGTCAACAACCCTTTTTTTCCTGTAACCAGACTCTCCTCCTACCAATGAGGCTGTTCCAAATTCCTCATCACCGTTTATCAAAATAACGGGTTTTCCAAGTCTGTTTGCTATGTGCATGGCTATTGTTGTCTTTCCGCATCCTGTAGGGCCTGAGAGATGTACAGGGTATCCTGCTTTTATGTAGTTTAAAGCCCTTTCCGTTAGTTTTTTTACTTGCTCTGTTTCAACAAAACCCTTCTCAGGGCGCGGACTCACAATTGTTACCAGTTCTTGCTCCATATTCTCACTTTCCTTAAACCAACATAGTTTCTGTATCCTATTGGTTTACAAAACTAATAAAGGTGTATTAATATAAAAAGGTAATGTTTCGGAGTTTGAAACAACCCGAAACAAATTTATTTCAGCAGATACTTTGCTTTCTTCTTCTTAACTCTTTTCTCTTTCACAAGGGCACTTGCAGGGCGTATAAGTGTTCTCCAGTTCACACCTATCTTTTTTCCAAGCTCAGGAAGGGATAAGCCTAAGGGATACGCATCCAAGGTCTCCAGGATATTGGTTGTGGGATCTATTTTTTTACCTGATATTATAATTCTTTTAGAGGGTTTTGTTTTTGATAGTCCTCCCCATGCACTGTGCATATCCTTTATCTCCCCAACTGTGTTTTTCCTTGCAGACTGAAAATCTTTTATCAACCCATCAACATCTGTTGTAATATAGTTCGTATATGCCCTTAGATCGCTTTTTAATTCTTTTCCCATTTTTTTCCTTTCAGCCCCAAAGCCTGCAACTGTGTCTTTTGTTTCTTTTTTTATTGCCTTAACCGCCTTTCTTGGCTCGTCAAGTGCCTTCGCAAGTTCATCTCTTAGCTCAGCACCCATCTCTTCCCTGTCATTCCTGAATTCTCTCAGCTTTCCTTTAACCTCTTTTTTTATCCCAGCGGTATGCTTTCTCAGGTCATCCCTGAGTTCATTGCCCATTCTTTTTCTCTCATTGCTGAAATCGTTTATCATTCTGCCTGTGTCCTTTCTTATTTCATTTACCCTTTCAATCCTTTCAGCCCTTGAATTAACTATATCCTGACAAATGTTTTTCATGTCATCAGCCATACTCATGTTTTCTCACCTCGCTCTATTACCCAGGCTCATATTTGAGCATTCAACTACTCCAATCTCCCGATGCCAAAAAGTACAGCATCAAAAATAAAGGAGATAAGGGGCAACTGCCCCTTTTTATGTTTATGCTGTTGCGCTTGCTGTTAAGCCGACTGCTTCAGCATACTTAAGCCATGTCTCTACAGATGCTACGACAACCCTTGCCTCAATTGCCAGAATCTCTATTCCAACAAGGCTTACCCTTGCCCATGCATCTATAACGACACCCTTGTCAAGTATCCTGTCAATCACTTCAACAAGGCTTGTTGATGCCATTGCTTTCTCTACCATTTTCCTTTTCACCCCCAGCACATACTACTGTTCCCCTGAGAAGAAGAAGGGAGATAGGAGAAAGAAATGTCAAAGAACTTCCTCTGACACATATCAAATCTATTTTTAATTTTTTCTCCTCCCCAGGAGAAATCTTTTTCTGTGCAATAACATATCATGCCTTTATTGATTATATACCTTGTTTTTCAGAATCTGTTTCGAAAAATGAAACATCCAAATAATACTTTTTATCTTCCTTTTTCCTCTTTTTCAATATGGTTCTTTACAAGCATACCAATATATTCCACAAGTTGGGTGAGTTTCTCCTCCATTGAAAGCATTCTCTCGGAAAATGTGTGATAACTGCCTTTTAGATCTGTAAAATGCTGGTTTGTTTGGGTTGTGAGACCATTAACTGAGCCTTTTACTTCTTTAACTGAGCCATTTAGATCTTGAAAATTGTTGTTCACATCAGAATGCATATTCTCTATTGCTTTTTGAGTTTCATCCTGCTTATCAATCATCTGATCCTGCTTACCTATCATCTGATCCTGCTTACCTATCATCTGATCCTGCTTACCTATCATCTGATCCTGCTTACCTATCATCTGATCCTGCTTACCTATCATCTGATCCTGCTTACCTATCATCTGATCCTGCTTATCAATCATCTGATCCTGCTTACCTATCATCTGATCCTGCTTACCTATCATTATCAGCCCAGTCTGAACCATAGTATTCCTCTGCTCAGCAGATAACACCCTATCATATTTATCTATTTGCATAATCCTTCCTGGAGGCTCAGCTTCTCTCACACCTGAAACATTTGCCTTAGGAGGATAGTTATTCTTTATAAACTCTATGAACTCCTGAACCTGTTCCTCATCCCCACCAAGATAAACCTCAACCTGCTCTACACCGTCCTCCTCTTTAATATTCCTTGCGAAATAGTTTGGAATGTTCAGCTCCCAAGCCTTAGATAGAAGGAACGGTCTGTAACCCACATTATGTACCTTCTCACCCTCAATTATTATTCTTTTATTTATCATTATTCTCTCCTGTCTATCTTATCACCCACATTATCTATCTTGTCAGCCACATTATCCACTTTGTTCCCAACCTCCTCTGTTTTCCTGTTTCCATCCTCAACAACCCTGATGAGTTTTTCTAAATGATCTGCTGCATCATCCATTCTTTCTGCTACATCGAGCATAGTTCCAGAGATTACCTTCTTAAACTTTGTAAATTTCCCTGTACCATCCTCAAAATCTACAGATACATCCTGAACATCTATCAAACGATTTTTTATTTTGATTTGATTTATAAAATTATTTAGAACCTTTTTTTCTCCTTCAGCAATTATTAATACAGAATCATCTTTAAGGTTTTCTGCCTCACCAACAATGCCCACGTTATCTGCGATATCTTTTACCTTACTTCTATACCACACTCTTTGCACTTTTCCCTTTACAATGATTTTTGCCCTGATCATTAAATGAAGGATAGGAGTAAGGATATTTAATGGTTTAGGCATTATTAGGAAGAATGATTTTAAATATTCAAAAGGATATTCTGAGAATGTGTCAAAAATCGTGTTAAAGGTAACTGAGGCAAAACACAGGGATGCTGGAAGGGGCATTGCAAGAATAGATAACAATGTTATGAAACTGAATGGAATGGTCTCAGGAGATATTATAGAAATAATAGGAAAAAATCCTGCTTACGCTATTGTATGGCCTGGTTATCCTGAGGATACAGGGAAGAATATTATAAGGATTGATGGAAACATAAGGAGCAACGCATCTGTCAGCATAGATGAGAAAGTGGAGATTAAAAAGGTTGAGGTAAAAAATGCTGTCAGGATAAATGTGGCACCAGCCCAGCCTGTGAGGATAGCAGGAGGGAGTGAATATTTGCGCAAAATACTTGAAGGGCAGCCTGTTGTAAAAGCTCAGAAAATAAGGATTGATGTGCTTGGAACGCCTTTCACATTCATAGTCACAGAAACCTCCCCTTCAGGGCCAGTGCTTGTGGCAAAGGAAACCGTTTTTGTTTTGAAGGAGAAGGCTGTTGAAGGAATGAGGGCTTATGTCACATACGAGGACATAGGAGGGCTGGGAAAACAGATAGGTTTTATTCGGGAAATGATAGAACTACCAATGAAGCATCCTGAACTGTTTCAGAAACTTGGTATTGAGCCACCGAAAGGCGTATTATTACACGGTCCTCCTGGAACAGGAAAGACATTGATTGCTAAGGCTGTTGCATCTGAAACAGACGCAAGTTTTGTTACAATATCGGGTCCTGAGATAATGTCAAAGTTTTACGGTGAGCCTGAAGCTAGGCTCAGGGAGATTTTCAAGTCCGCAGAACAGAATGCGCCAGCAATAATACTCATAGATGAAATAGATTCTATAGCGCCCAAGAGGGCTGAGATGACTGGTGAAAGGATGGTTGAAAGGAGGCTTGTTGCCCAGCTTTTAGCATTGATGGATGGTTTGAAATCAAGGGGAAATGTTATAGTACTTGGTGCAACCAATCAACCAAATTTATTGGATGAAGCGCTTAGGAGAGGAGGCAGGTTTGACAGGGAGATAGAGATTGGTGTACCTGACAGGGATGGAAGATATGAGATTTTACAGATACATACAAGGGGCATGCCTCTTGGTGATGATGTGAATCTGGAGAATATTGCCAATATTACCCATGGTTTCGTTGGGGCTGATTTAGCAGGGCTCTGCAAAGAAGCTGCGATGCATGCATTGCGCGATATTCTTCCAAATATAAGTATGGATGAGGAGATACCAGCAGAGCTCCTTGATTCCTTATCTGTGAGTCATGAGGATTTTTATGAGGCTTTGAAAACGATAACACCCTCTGCTTTGAGGGAGGTTTTCATTGAAGTGCCAAACGTAAGATGGGATGATATTGGTGGTTTGGAGCAGGCAAAGCAGGAGTTGATAGAATCTGTTGAATGGCCTATTAAGTATCCTGAGGCTTTTGAGGCTTTCCATTCTAAACCAGCTAAAGGCATAATGCTTTTCGGTCCACCTGGCACAGGCAAAACAATGCTTGCCAAAGCTGTCGCATCTGAATCAGAGGCAAACTTTATTTCTGTTAAAGGACCTGAGATTTTCAGCAAATATGTCGGAGAATCTGAGAGGGCGATTAGGGAAATGTTCAGAAAGGCAAAGCAGGCTAGCCCTTGCGTAATATTTTTTGATGAGATTGACTCTATTGCACCAAGCAGAACAGGTGGTACTACAGACAGCAGGGTTTCTGAAAGGGTTGTTTCCCAGCTGCTTACAGAGTTTGACGGCATAGAAGAACTTAAAGGGGTTGTGGTTGTTGCTGCAACAAACAGGCCTGATATTATTGATAAAGCACTGCTTAGACCAGGAAGAGTAGATAGGATGATATATATTCCTCCTCCTGAGAAAAAAACAAGAAAAAAGATTTTTGAAATACATCTGAAAGATAAACCGGTTGCAAAGGATGTTGATATGAATATACTTTCTGAAAAAACTGAGAATTATGTTGGCGCAGACATAGAAGCAATATGCAAGGAAGCGGTTATGCTTTCAATAAGAGAGATTGTGAGAAAAGGTATGAATAAAGACGACTTAAAAAAAGCATTGAAAGGTAAGAAGATTGAAAAACGACATTTTGAAGATGCTATTAAAAGGGTTGAGCCGACGATGACAAAGGAAACTTTGAAAAGATATGAGCAGATAGTGGGAGAATTCAAAAGATACAAAAAAGAAAAGGAGGAAAAGTAACATGGAATGTTGAGCCTTTAAAAATGGGTTTAAATTGTTGTAGACATATACCAAAACTATCATGAGAAAACTGCTGATTGTTTCAATTTTTCATACAGGCGTGGATATGGGGGCCTTTAAGGAGAGAATGGACAGGATAACTGAAAAACAATTTGGGAAAGTTGAGATGCAGAGGCATAAAGAGAATATAGAAACATTCTGGGAAGAATTAGATAAAGCGCTTGAGAAAAGAATAAAAGACATTGATATCAGAAAGGTGAAAATATATCAGGATGCGCAAGTAGTTAATGGTCTTGTTGGGATAAAGATAGTTGAGGAAATAGCAGAAAGAGGCAGTAGAAACCATCAAATCATCCTAAAACTTATAAACAAAGGCGCAGTGCTGATGAAAACTGAGAGTTTTGAGGCGTTAAAAGAGGAATATTTTCTTATTAAAAGTATGATGACAGCAAAAAACCCTGTAGAGGCAGAGCAGGCTGCGATAGCGTATGAAAAAAGAAAAGGGGATTTGCTGAGGAGAAGGGATGAATACATAGCAAGAAATATTGACAAAACCTTAAAAGAAGGTGAAACAGGTATTCTTTTCATAGGTGCTACACATAATGTTGAAGATAGGCTGCCGCCTACAATTAATGTTGAGCATTTAAAAAACCATAGGGCTAAAGCATTTTTTTGAGGTCTATTGATCTGGTTTTTACAATTTTTTTTCCTTCCTTGGTAAAAGAATAAATTTTTGTTCTCTCCCCTCCTTTTACCTCAGTCTCTAAAATGCCATTTTCTTTCAATGAATATAAAATGGGGTAAACAGCTCCTGGGCTAACTACAACATGAAATCTTTGAAAAACTGCTTTGGTAATATCATACCCGCACATTGTCTGCTCTTTTAAGAAGTATAGTATGATGTTTTCAAGATTTTTTCTAACAATCTCTTCTTTGTCCTTACTAATCTTCTGCATCACCATTTTTTAACCTTTTCTCTTCTTCATCTGTTTTTTCAATTCTAACATTATCCTCTTTTTCACCTTTGCAGTTACCCCTTTCTCCACAGCAGGAATAGTTTCTCTTTTTACCTTCTCTTTCTTTAACCTCTCAGGCTTCTTTTTCCTCAGTTTAATTCCAAAAATATTATTTTTGAAAGAAACCTCTGTGATTTCATCAACCTCAACATCACCAGGGAAGTCATCAGGCAGCCGTATGCCTGATAAATCTACTGTGACAAGTATGTGGCTGTTTTCATCAAAAACATCTACAAGAGGATCCTTTTCAACCTCTGGAGGTTTTATTTTCTCAGGCTTCTTAGGAGGGTGCTGAACACTCCATTCCTCTTTCTGGGTTGGGGCTGCTCCACCCACCATTGGTCTGCCCATACCAAAACCACCTCTTCCAATCCTAACATCTAATGGGGGCACCTTCAAAGACGGCTTCTTAGAAATATCACTCATCGTCTTAACGTTCCTCATGCCTTTCAGTTTTTTTCCCATTGCTCACCTAAACTATTTATTTTTTCTTTTTAATCTTCAGCTCCAGCACGCCATTCTTGTATGTGGATTCTATTTTGCCTGTAACCTTTGACGGAAGTTTTACCTCCTTAGTATATTTTCTGTCCTTTGACCCTGCAGAAATGCTTAAAATGTTTCCCTTCAACCCTGTTTTTATGTCTTTTTCATCTACTCCAGGCATCTCTGCAACAACTATAATCTCTTCTTTTTCATCAAAAATATCTACAAGAGGCTCTCTTACCTCAACCTCTGGCTTGAGCTCTTCAGGTCTTGCTTCAGGTGCTAAAGTACCGAATTTTTCAAATACAGGCTTGCCGCCTCTGCTAACTCTCACAGAAAAACCGTACATCCCCCTGAGCTGTTTTGCCTTGTCAAAAGGAATCTCCCCAGTTCTTTTAAACTCTGTCTGACCCTGCTCTGCGAGTTTTGCTACCATGTTAATGAAATCACCAAGTCCTTTGAAAACCCCACCAAAATCCATGCCGAATCCTGCAATGGATTCTTCTTTACTTTCCTTTTTTTTCTTTTCTACCATAAATTCACCAATTATCCACATAGTATTATTGGTTATTTATTTTTTGCTAAAAAATTTATTTCTCATACACAGGCTCAAGCACTGAGAGACCATCTGACTCAACAATTAGCTGATGCTTTTTCATACTATGTTTTACAGCCCTCATCTTCTTAACCTGAATGTATCGTAATACATCCTCATGTGTTTCTACAGTCCCAAGCTCGACTACACCATCCGCAAGGAAAGACTCTGGGATGGATTGCTGCCCATCTGTTTCCTGTGCCACAAAAGAGGTTAAACCACTGTTTCTCAGAAGCGTGAAGAAATGGTAACTGTCTCCTCTCTTCACCTCAGCAAGTGAGCATAATGCGCTGAATGAGTCTAAAGCAAAAATTGTGAAATTTTCTTTTTTCTCTTCCTTGTAAAATTTTATGATGTCCTCTGTGATTTTCACTATATCCAGTTTCCCTTCTTTCTCCTCCTTTTTCCACTCAGTCCTAATATCAGAGTAATCAAACATCTCCATGTTATCAGGCATTTTTATTCCAAGACTGCGCATGTTCCTCAGATGACTTTCCTTGGTTTCTTCTATTGTTGCATAAACACCGAACTCTTTTTTTTCTTTTGATAAATAGTTTGACAGCACGTTGTGCATGAAGCCTGATTTTAGTGTGCCTGGTGAGCCTTTAATTAGGATTACAAAGCCTGGGGGTATGTCTTTTTCAAGAACCTTGTCCAAGCCATTTACTGTGTCTTTTAACATTTTATTTGCCTCTTTTCGCTTAGGAAAAATAACATGGGCGTTTGGGCTTATAGTTTTTTTGTTTCAGAAAAAGAAACTTTTTTATTGTATTAAATAAATGCAACCCTGTGATGCGACGGAAATTGTTTCACAATTTCCTAGCAACGTACGGAATGTTTCACATTCCGTAGTTGCGACGGAACTCCAACAGGAATTCCTAGCATCCTTGGAAAAGCCGATTGCTTTTCCAAAGGAGTCCGCCTTAGGACGCTTTATTTTCCCGGGTTGCATCCTTCACTATCTATGAGCCCGCTTTAGGGCGCTTTATTATTATTCACAGATAGTAACTACTACTGGCGGTATTTATATAATCACCGATGGTGATTATATATTTCCTCCCCCTATACCTCAAGCGGACTTCTCCCCCAATTTCCACTGGAAGTACATATAAATTATCTCTGTTTGTTCCTTAATATATGTTTTTTCTCGGTCTTTGTTTCAAATTCCGACATTAAAGTAATAGCGAAACAGAAAATTATTTATACATCACAAAACAATACTTTTTTGTAATTAAAAAAGGATGGTGCTGTGTTGGATGAAAAACAAAAAATTATAAACGCAATGGGTCAGGCATTATATTACACAGACCATGCAAGAATAAAAATGATAGAAAGAAACATCACACGAGAAGACGTAAGAATGGTGATACTACACGGCATAATAACCAGAACTGAAAAAGAAAAAAACAGTACCATAAAATACAAACTCCGTGGCAGAATCCTAGACGGAAGACTTCTTGTTGTGGTATGTGTGATTCAGAATGGATGCTTGATAATAACAACATATGAAGCAACTGTCGAGGAAACAGGGTGATAAAATATGCAGAGAAAAAGAAAAAATATGATGGACACATGTATTTGGTGCAAAAATAGTAAACTAAGAGATGGAGAAACGGATATAGAAGTAAACATTGCAGGTGAAGTGGTAATCTTCCCAGGAATAAAATGTAAAATATGCCCGGAATGCGGTGAAAAATACTATGACGCAGACAGCGAACAACAAAAACACATAGATGAAATAACACACAGGCTTCATACACATTACAAAAGCTTGCATTTGAGGAGAAAACTCAGCAGAAGCGGAGACAGTCTCTTGCTCAGAATCCCCCGGGATGTGGAAAGAGAATACGGTCTAAATGAAAACATCGAAGTGGAAATTTCAGCGTATGATAAAAAGAAGATTATAATAGAGGTTGTATAGAAAGGACGAAAAAAGGGTTCATGATTAAAAGCGAAATCTCAGATTAAATACTATTCTATCAAACCAAGCATGTGCCTATGTGCGGCCTTAAACTCATCAATCTTTTTTCCTACGATTTTTTTACCTTCCTCAGTCAGGGAATATATTTTTGCCTTAGCCTCCTTCTCTATTTTTAGAATTCCTTTATTTTCTAAAGAGTACAAAAGGGGGTAAACCGTTCCCTGGGATAGAAAACAACGAAACTGCTGTGAGATTGTTTTAATCACATCATATCCGCACATGGGTTTTTTACCCAATAGGTAAAGGGTGATTATTTCAAGATTGTTTTTCACAAAGGTTTCAGTGGTTTCCTGTGAAACTGCTTCAAAAGAAGGCTTTTTTGATAGCTTAATTCTAGAAAACGTAGGCAATGACACGCACATCTCACCTGCTTGATTAAGAAATATTACCTTCTCGTACATTCTCATTATTTTCCCTACTACCTCATAGTTCAGGGAGTTGGTGTTAAAAGCAGATATGGATGTGATAGGGAGTTCCTTACTTTTTCTAAGGATTTTTTCCCCGGATGACACAACAGCATCAATGTTCTCAGGATTAGTTAGGTTGCAGAAATCTATAAGCAATCTTAGGGGGGCGGCATCTGATTTAGTCATAGTACACATTTTACTGATTTTTTTATCAAGTGATTGTAAATCAGTTATAGGAAAGATATGCAGCTGTTTATTTTCAATCTGTTTGGCAAAAATATTTTCAGGATGCCATTTATGTTCTACATTTTCAAATGCATATAAACAAACCTCATTGTTTTTTAGACCGTTCTCTAGGAAAGATCTGTAGCTGTTGAATTTTTCAACTTTCTCATCATAAAGAAAAAGAAAAGAATCACCTTTCTGTATTTCATTGAAAAGAATAACCTTGCTGTCAACAGGTATTGACACATACTCTTTTGAACTACTTTTTTTAGGCATATTCCTTCCTCACATACTGCTTTCTGCTTTTGGCAGGGTGAAATGAAACCTTGAGCCTTTACCCAGACTGCTTTCAACCCAGATTTTTCCGTTGTGAGCCTCAACTATTCCTTTGGCAATACTCAGTCCTAAGCCCATTCTCCCAGGCTCCCTTCTAGCTGATGCGCCTCTTCCCACGTAGAATTTTTCAAATATTTTTGTTTTCTCCTTTTTAGAGATTCCTATGCCTGTGTCCGCGACTATGAAATGCATATTTTCCCCTTCATCTTTTGCGCTAACAGTAATTTTGCCTCCGTTTGGTGTGTATTTTATGGCGTTAGTGAGCAGGTTGGTGAGCAGGTCCTTAACCCTTTTTCTATCACCAACAATTTTCGGTAGCTCCTCTGGAATTTTTAATGATATTGTGTGCCCTTTTAGGTCTGACAGGGTTTTCACACTCTCTGTGGCATCATTTACAATTTCCTGAGTAGATATATTTTTTTTCTCAACAATGAACCTTTTTGATTCCATTCTTGAGATGTCAAGCATGTCCTCAACCAATTCAATCATGTGGTTTGTTTGTGAAACCAAAGTTTCTATTATATCCCTTTGTTTTTCCTTGCTTCCTATTTTTCCTGCATTCATAAGTTCAAGATAACTTGAGAGCACTGTGAGAGGCGTTCTCAATCCATGCGACGCTGCGGATATAAAATCTGATTTTGACGCATCTGCTTCCCTCAATTCCTTGTAGGCATCATCAAGTTTCGCATAGGACTCTTTTAACTCCTCCTCCAACCTTGTTAACTCTGTCACATCCTCCACCAGTATCATAGCCCTATCAACATCCCCGTATTCATCCGTTATAGGCATTACCTTGTAAAAGTAAAGTGTACCAAGTCTGTCTCCAGGTGCCTGCCCCCCCTCAAATGCTCTGCCTGTTTCAATCACATCCCTTATTTTTTTATCCAAACCCATGCGCTTAATAGTACCTCCTGATAGCACTTTCTTAATGTTTTTGCCGATTACATCATTAGGTTTTTTTCCAGATGCCCTGTAATAATGTGGGTTGGCATAAACTATCCCCAAACCCCTGCTCACTATAAGAATCGTGCTTGGTATACCTTCTATAATATCCTCAAGATACTCCCTCACCTTATCAATACCTTTCACCATTTTTACACACTCCCTGATACCTTTTGAATGGCATTCAGCAGTTCATCTATTTTGAACGGTTTCATAAGGAATGCTTTTGCACCTGCCTTTATACAATCTTTTTCCAGTCTTGGCTTTCCTACAGCTGTGACAACAACAATTTTTGCATTTTTGTCCTGTCTTAGAAGTTTTTTTGTGGTTTTCACACCATCTATTTCCGGCATCAGTATATCCATGATTACCAGGTCTGGTTTTGATTCCCCATATTTTTCCAATGCCTCTTCCCCACTGGTTGCTTGAATAACCCTGTAATCATAGCTTTCCAGAAGGAATTTGAACATCTTTTGTATGCCTTCATCATCATCCACAACCAATATGCTCTTCACCATATTTTATTCCTCCTCTGCTTTTATTATTTTCATGTTTCTCTCAAGTAATGCTAATTCTTTCTCCTCCAATATCCTTGGGTCCACTGATATGATTAATCCTGAGCTGCTCATCATCACACTCTCATTTACGTCATCAAGATATTTCATGACCAGGGGGAAGCCATTGTTTGTGATGAGATATTCCACACCATCTAAAAGGACTATACTCTCCCCGCTCTTGTCAATATACTCCAGAATCGTATGCCTGAGCATTCCCAAATCTGTGGGTGAGAGATTATTTTCACCAGGTGTTTTAGACAGCCACAGAATCGGTGTTTTCACAAGACCAAATGTTTCTCTCACCTTATCCAAATGCATTCTTGTGATGCATAAACCTGGCGCATCATGCTGTACAAAGTCTTTGAAAATATCAAATGCAAGTTCTGCTTTTTCTTCCTTTATTAGATAGCTGAAACCTGGCTTGATGTCATATTTCATTGCTGTTTCTATCCTTGCCTCTGGTGTCAGCTCAAGATCAATCTCTCTGTCTTTTCCCCTGATTTTAATCAGTTTTCCAAATAGTTTTGGTTTTTTTTCCTCTCCAAGCGCTTTTTTTACACTGCCTATAAGATCTTCTCTGCTGAATGGTTTTCTAATATAATCTGTTACCACATCCTGCAGACCGAAAATATCTTCACCTACCTGCATTACAGCTGTGAGTATTGAAACCTTTGTTGTATCAGTTATTCCTTTTTCTTTGAGCTTGCGCAGTACCTCCCATCCATCCATTCCAGGCATCCTGATATCCAGAAGGAGCAGGTCTACTTTCTCTTCTTTCAGTTTTCGCAGACATTCTTTACCAGAATATGCAGATACTACCTCATAGCCCTCTGCCTCCAGCATGGTGCGTACAGCATCCACCACATCAGGCTCATCATCAACTATCATGATTTTTTTACTCATATCACCACACCTTCCTCCACAGCTTCTCTCACAATCGTGATTTGTTTGCTGAGTTTTTTGAATTCTTCAGGTGTGTAGCATAGGAAATCAACTGGATAATGTAGGTCCCAATAATCATACATGGCAGCCGCCCTTTTGATAAAGTTTAATCTTTTAAACCTGTCGGACACAATGATTAGATCTATATCGCTATCCTTGTGTGATTTGCCTTGCATTCTGCTACCGAAAAATATCATTTTGTATACCGGGAAATCTTTATTAACCTTTGTTTTGAATCCATGTAACATTCTCTTTATAGAGTTTTTTCTATCCATTCTAACACCTTCTCAGCATAGTTAATCAGTTCCTCTGACACCTTTCTAATGTTTTTAATCCTGCTCACATCCGGATATCTTGTATAGGTGTAAGCAGGAGATAATTCTTTACACATGTTTATAAATTCATCTGGTAATTCTACCTCTCTTCCTAAAACCACAAGGTCATGCACTTTTTTAAAACCTTTAAACCTTTTTATAGATAATGCTTTTAAACCTTTTTCTACTGATTGCTGGCAAAAAAGAGCTGATGCCTCATATTCCTCTACTTCAAAATTCTTTTTTGCAGTCTTCAAATCAGCTTTTGCTTTCTCCCACCAATTTTTTACTTCTTCTCTCATTTCTCCTTCCCCATTACTGGCAGTACAACATGAAATGTGCTTCCTTTACCTAAACCTTTGCTTTCAGCCCATATTTTACCATTATGCGTTTCCACTATGCCTTTTGCTATGCTCAAGCCAAGACCTATTCCCTTATACCTGCGAGTTAAGCTGCTGTCAACCAAATAAAAGCGCTCGAAAATCTTTTCCAGATCTTTTTCTGCAATCCCAATGCCTGTATCGGTAACAGTTGCATGTATGTTTTTTCCTTCTTCCTTCACATTAATTGTAATTTTGTCTGTAGTAGAAGTTGTATATTTTATTGCATTGCTCAATAAGTTTCCGAATACTTTGACGAGCAGGTCTTTATCACCATAAACGAGTGGCATATCATCGGGTATGTAAACAGAAATTCTGCGCTTTCTATCAGACAGCATAGTTTTTGTTTCATCGAGCGCAATATCTACAATCTCTCCTATTAATAAAGGTTCTTTCCTCAGGTCTAACTTTCTTGCTTCAATTCTAGTTACATCAAGGAAGTCATCAATCAAGCGCGCAAGTTTATCTATACTTTCGTCTGTCAGTTCCAGCTTCTCTTTTTGCTGCCAAGTGATTCTTCCGAGTTTACCGGCTTTAATAAGATCAACATAAGCTTTTACAGGTGTAAGTGGCGTTCTCAGCTCATGCGCTGCAATAGATATAAAATCAGATTTCATTTTATCCAGGGATTTTAATTCTTCGTAAGCTTTTTCTAGATCTTTACTATATTTCTCTGCTTCCTCAACCCTCGCCTTATCTGCTGCTGCTGCTGCCTCGGTCTTGACCACTTTTTTATAGGCTTTTTCAAGCTCCGCAGTTCTTTCTGTTACTTTTTCTTCCAACCCGCTCTTTGCCTTTTCCAGCTCTATTTTTGCCTTCTCCAATTCTATAGTTCTTTCCTTAACCCTTGCCTCCAGTTCTTCTCTGCTTAAAAGTGCGAGTCTTTCCTCTTCAAGCACACCTTCAGGTAGTGTCCTGAGAATATCAAAAAAGATTGGTAAATCACCATACTGCTTTTTGATAGCCAGATAACTTTTTTCTAACCTCTTTTTAGCCAATTCGGGCGAAGTTATAGCACCATAAAGAGCAGTGATTTTGGAGTTGAGTGTCGAGAAAATGGAGCAGAGTTGTTGCACTCTGTTTTCTTCACTTATTCTGTCCAGATTTTTCATAACAGGCTCCAAATCTATTGTTCCATCATCCTTGATTTCACAGCCTTCAAACAACAGGGGATTATACTCAAAATATTCTGTTAAAATATCTCTGAGGGGTTTATCGCCTACTACAGGTCTTGCAGATGCTAAAACAATATTTGTCATAGCACCATAACCTCTAACTGCAAGTATATCATCTTTAAGCAAAACCATTTCTTTGCTATCTGCTGCTGCTGCTGCTGCTGCTGCTGCTGCGCCTGACGGCGCAGCCGCCTTGATTGCCACCTTTATGAATGAAATTATAAATAGGAAAGATATGATGTAAATTGCTGGTACGACCACACCGACCAACCCTGGTAATGCACCGAAAAACGGAATGAATATTGTTGTAGGATAAGAAGTAAAATATATCATTGGTGTAATTCCTGTAGCTATCAGAAACAACAAAAAAGCCTGCGAAAAACACTTCCACATTTTTGTCTTAAGCCACCTATAATTTAGGTATCCTAATAGCAGGATAGTCGCATTCAATAAAGGAAAAAGACAAATCAATATCATAGCAATGGCTTCGACATCTATCATTTAAAAATCCTCCTCAGAGTCTTACGGTACATAACCACAGACCATATTATAATAATGAAACACGCATCCGCTATAATTACTGGGATTAAATAAGTTGAGACCCTCGTTACGGGATATATAACACCGATATACATAGCCCCAGCCACA
>Ga0210049_1000516_pt1 | contig 32620 bp, 28 predicted proteins | sample CryGeyCG2014_300_2_FD_183964 | JGI IMG/M metagenome (GOLD analysis project Ga0210049, IMG submission 183964) | Groundwater microbial communities from aquifer - Crystal Geyser CG06_land_8/20/14_3.00 (SPAdes) (version 2) | ecosystem: Environmental > Aquatic > Deep subsurface > Groundwater | place... | reverse complement strand
ATAATCCAGGTGATACCTGTCTAAATTCTCGAGGACGATCCTGGATCGATTGTTCTTTGGATCATAGGGATTGGTTCGTGAAGTTCCAAGCATGGTCCCTCCATATCGATCCCAGGTCCTCACCATCTCCTCCGTCAAGGCGCCAACTCTCGTCGTGGGGTCATCCTCATCGCCATCCGGTAAAACCAGCCCTTTCCAGCCGTCCCGGATCCCAACGACCTCATATTCGATCTTCCTGGTCTTCTGGAGCCGATCATCCAATGCCGTTTTCGCCACCCACTTGATGGCTGAATTCAACCCGGCGCAATCCCCGCCGCCTGTGAGAACTCCGATTCTTCTCTTCTCCATTTCCCCCTCCACGAAAATGTAGCGCAAGGCTTTAGCCTTGCTTCAAAAGCAACCTTAAAAGGTTGCCCTACAAATCCGGTTCTTGAAACTCACTCAATTTAGGCTAAAGAAGTCTTCTGCAGAAAGTTACGCGATCATTACCGGGATGATAATAATCCGAAACTCTCGCCACCTCTTGAAATCCATTCTTTAGATAAAATCTCTGAGTTTTTTCATAATGAGGTATCGTCGAGGTATCTGCAAGGATCAGCCGTCCTCCTTCCGCCTTCACCGCTTCCTCTAAAAAACTTAAAAGTTTTGAACCCACTCCCTGTTCCTGGAAATCAGAGTCCACGGCAATCCAGTAGAGGTCGAAAGTCCCCTGGGTCATGGGAGTGGGACCATAACAGATATAACCGAAGGCCTGATCCTGATCATCCACCATGCAACAAATCTGATAATCCTTTTGGATCTGATCCTTCAGCACGATGTCGATCAATTCCATCGCCACATCGATTTCCGCAGAAGTGAAGGCGCGGGTCTTGATCAGCATCGAAAGGAGCCTTGCCCTATCTTTTTCAAACAATATACGAATTTTCATCGAACTATTTTCGAAAAACCTTTTACTTCCCTTAGAAAACTCTAATCCTATTTAACACGCCCCTTACTTCAGAACCTTCCATTTTTGTAAAATCATTTTTTCTAAACACAAGATAAAGAAAAAAAACTCATGTGTCAACTGAAGATCTTAAAGAGGTTTGCTGAAATGTTTAAGCAGATTTGAAGCTCTGAAGAAACCGTTTACGCGATGAGCGGATGGAGCCGGCGGGGGGATTTGAACCCTCGACCTACTGATTACGAATCAGTTGCTCTACCACTGAGCTACACCGGCATGATAATTTTTTGTATCATGTTTTGGGTGGATCGTCAAATCTGACGCCAAATTATTATATTATCCCCTTTCCTCCCCTCTTCCTTGCACCAGGGCAACCACAAAGGAAATTTTCTGGGGTTGACCAAAATTCAAAACTATATTAATCTTCTCTCTCAGAGATCCCCCTTACCCTGGAGTTTGATTGTTGAAGCGCATCCTTTTATCCCTCTTCATTACCGCCCTCATCCTCTTCGTCCTTCTTTCACAGATTTCTCTCAAAGGCCTTTATACTCTTTTAAAAACCGTCGATCCCATTTGGGCCGCGTTAGGAGCAGCTGGTTATATCCTCGCCCTTCTCTTCCGAGCCGTCCGATTCAGATGGCTGATTCACTCAAAGAGCATTCCTCTCTCAGAACTTTTCAGGATTACCGTATTCCATAATTTATCGATCATGGTTCTTCCTTCAAAATTGGGAGAACTCTCCTTTCCCTACTTTATAAACAAGATCAGTGGGATGAGCATGACGGAGGGATTGGCTTCCTTAATCACCTCAAGAGGTTACGATTTTTTTACTATTCTAATGATTTTTTTATTCGCTTCGATTGGATTTCAAAGCTTTTTTAAAAATAACCTATTTTTTATCATTTTGCTGACCGCCCTATTGCTCGGCCTCATCTTCCTTGCTTTTTTCCACATGAGTAGCCTCTTGAGATGGTTTTCAGATATCTCGGGAAAAATATCTAAGTGGAGAGGGTCAAAAAGTATTAAATCCTTTCTATGGATCCAAAGGAAAATTAATGAGGTCGCAGAGGACTTTTATGCCATTCAAGCCCGGAGGACCTATCTCCCCGTCAGTTTGACAACATTGATTTCATGGATCATGGCCTTCTGGATGTGTTATGCCTTTCTAAGGGGATTTGGAATTGACATTTCCTTCTGGAGGGTGATTTTTGGGTCTACAGTAGGTTTGATTGCCAGTGCGTTACCGATCAGTGGGTTTGGGAATTGGGGAACCCTGGAGGCGGGATGGGCGGCCGGGTTTCTGATAGCCGGGTTGAGTAAAGAAAAAGCAATCGCCTCAGGGTTTGGCCTTCACATCTTTATTTTTATCATCTGTGCTGTGATGAGTTTCATCTGTTGGGTGACTTCCAAAAAATAATAAAGCCCTTCTCCCAACGGCTTAAGTATTAGAAGGCAGATAAGAGAAGGGCTTTCATTCAAACGATCACCAAATGTTAAGGATATTCATTAAACCTTTTGGCTCACATTTCGCTTCGAGGCCTTCAAAGGGTTTAATTTGAAGTTATCTTCTTTAACTTCCTTTTTGATGTGAGTGGCAAAATTGCAGGGTCCTTTTGCCCATTTAATAGAGGGCTCACAATAAGTCTTGCAATAGGAACCTACTTCGTAAGTTAATATTCGTTCACATCCTTTGCAGGACTCCACGATGGGATAACATCTCCCACCGTTATAAGAACAACCTGTCTTCTTCATGAAGATACACTCTGTTCCCACCTTGACGGTTTGACAAACCATGGCGATCTACCTCCCTTCTCATTGAATTTATTTTTTTCAAAGTAATTGAAATAATTGAGGTTTACCCCGTTAGAAATAATGCCCCGCTGGAATTTCTAATGGGGTAAAAATAAGCACAAAAAAAAGAGCTACCAACTTTTGGTAACTCGATTTGGTCTCACACCAAACGATATATAAATAATTTAATATGTTTTTTCTATTTTGTCAAGAAAAATTCTCAAAAAAATCTTGACAGGTTATATACTAATCAGTCCATAATTGTGTGGACAGGGAAAACTAAATTCCTCCTTCCCGCCCTCTACAAAGGGAGAAATTACCCCTCTTTGACAAAGAGGGGCGAGGGGAGATTTTCTGGATATGTCTTCTCAATTATGGACTCCTTAGTAAACTCAGTTATTCGTGAGCTAACAATTGAGTTGAGCCATTATTTCAAGGAAATTCGTAACTTATAGGTCTTTATGATTCTTCAAAGGTTTTTCCTCTCTTTTTTATTTATCGTGACCCTCCTCCTTTCCTTCTTTGTCACCCCGGGATACGCTCCCCTTGCCCTCATCGCTGCACCTCGGCTTCCCCATGTCACTCCGGAGATGGAGAGGCCTGAATTTTGGATTAAAAAGATTGAAAATCCAACGAATCTATTATTTACCTCTGAGAAGATCCAAAAAATGAATGAAGAAAATCTAAAAAGGAAAGACCTTTCCCTTTGCAGGGTAAAAGATTTAAAGGAAGACTGGACAAGAGAGGAGATCCTCCCTCTTCTAAGGGAGGACTGGGAAAATTTTGGAAGAACCGGAGAGGCTCGTTATGGCAAAGGCGGAATTCCTCTCGGGGGATCTTTTTGGAATGAATTAAAAAACAAGTTAAACCAAGAGTCCATAGAAGAAAGCAGCCGAATGCTTTATGGGCTCATCGTCAAACGGACAGACATTCGTGTCTTTCCCACAGATGAACTCTCCATGAGCGCCCCTCATCATGATGAGTTTGATCGCTTTCAACATTCCTCTATCTCTCCAGGATCTCCGATTGGAATCTACCACTTCAGCAAAGATAAAGAGTGGGCTTATGTCCAGACCCCTTTTATCCGTGGATGGGTACGCACACATGATCTGGCTATCGCCAAAGAGAGAAGTGAGGCAGTAGATTATGAAGGAGCAAAAGAACGATTGGTGGTTACAGGAAATTTTATCAATATCTTCAGCGACCCCTCTCTTCAACAGCCCGTCTTTCTTGCCCAGATGGGGGACTCCTTTCCCCTCCTCAGTATTCCTATCGGAATTAAAAGTACGAATGCATTTTATGTCATCCATATCCCTTCAAGAGAGGACAGTGGATTGTTGACATTTCGGAAAGGATACATCCGTGCGGAGGAGGACGTTCATCGAGGTTTTCTCCCCTATACTCAAGAAAATGTCGCACGTCAGGCCTTTAAAATGCTCAACCACCCTTACGGTTGGGGAGATATGTCCAGCGGTAGGGACTGTTCCCGATTCATCATGGATCTCTTCAGGACCTTCGGTATTCTGATGCCCCGAAATTCAAAAGAACAAGCAACGGTTGGAATCGATCTGGGTCCAGTGGAGGGAAAGAGTATCAAAGAAAAAAGAAATCTTTTAGATCAAGCCATCCCTCTGGCGACCAACCTCCGACTACCCGGTCATATCATGCTCTATCTGGGCAAGGATAAAGGGAGATACTATGTCATCCACAGCATCTGGGGAATACAGAAATCCAGGAGGTCTGGTCCTAAACTGGAAAAGATTGGAAGGGTGGTCGTTTCTGACATAGACTTAGGAAGAAAACCCCACGGATCGTTATTGGATCGCATTACCCATGTTCGATTTATCGGAACCCCATTAAAATAAGTGTCGAGAATATTGACAGAATATTGATTAACCTTGACAATTCTACCAAAACAGATAAAATTTGCAGATTTAATTGAGGTAAACCCCGTTAGAAAGTCTTCGACTTTCCAACGGGGAGGCTCACCCCGTAAGAGACCAGAGGTCTTACGGGGTTCATCCCCGCTGCAAGCCCCGTTAGAAATAGGTTACTAAAGGGAATCCTTGGTAATAATGGAAAATTTCTAATGGGGCAAGCAGCGGGGCTTTCTAACGGGGTAAAATTGGTTTGAAGGCTCTTGTAACTGGAGGCACAGGATTTATCGGCAGCCATCTCGTTGAAGCGCTTCTCCAACGGGGAGTCCAAGTCCGCTGCCTCCTGCGAAAGACGGGCGATTTGAAGTGGCTTAAAGGCCTTCCCATTGAGATGACCTTAGGTGATTGTAGGGATAAAGCCTCTTTGAAAGAGGCTGTGAAAGATATCGATCAGATATTTCATCTCGCAGGCATCACCAAGGCGGTGAAGGAAAAAACTTATTTTGAAATAAATGCCTTCGGAACAGGGAATTTGATTCATGCTTGTCTTGAAAATAACCCTCATATCCAAAAATTCATCTATCTTTCGAGTCAAGCCGCTTCAGGTCCCTGTCGGAATGGAAATAAAAAAAAAGAGTCTGATCCATGTGAACCCGTCTCCGCCTATGGTCAGAGTAAACGGATGGGGGAAGAGTTAGCCCTTGCACAGGCTGATAAAATCCCCCTCCTCGTTTTACGGCCTTGTGCTGTTTACGGGCCAAGGGAAAGGGATATCTACACCTTTTTCAAACTTCTCTCTAAACGGATTAAACCTTGCCTTTCCGGAGAAGACCAGCATATCAGCCTATGTTATATAGAGGATATTATCCAGGCGATCTTATTGTCTGCTCAGTCACAGGTGCCCAGCGGAGAAATATTTTTCCTCTCCGATGGTCAAGATTATCGATGGGAAGAAATGGGTGATACGTTCGCCCAAGCCATGGGGGTAAAGGCCTATTGCCTTCGTGTTCCAGAATGGGTGATCATCGGCATCGCTTCTTTTTCCGAATATCTTTCCAAACTCTCCGGGAAGCCTCCTCTCCTGAATAAAGGAAAAATCGAGGAGATGGTCCAAAGGAATTGGGTTTGCGATATCACAAAAGTTAGAACAGTCTTGGGTTTTGAACCTCACATTCCATTGGCGCAAGGAGCGAAATTAACATTCGAATGGTATAAAAAAGAAAATTGGCTGTAGAGAGAACGAGGTGATCTATGGATGTCTTTGAAAAATGTTTAAAAATTTATGAGCAGACCCAAGGGTTGAAAACAAGCGGTTACTACTTTTTCTTCAGAAAGCTTGAATCGCCTCAGGACGCTGAAGTGGTGGTCAATGGAAAACGAGTCATCATGATCGGTTCCAATAATTACCTCGGTCTCACCAACCATCCCCGGGTAAAGGAAGCCGCCATCAAAGCCATCGAAAAATTTGGAAGTGGCTGTGCCGGTTCACGATTCCTCAATGGGAACCTTGAAATCCACGAAGAATTAGAAGCAAAATTGGCCCGCTTCTTTCGAAAGGAAGCCGCGCTCGTCTTCGCCACCGGATATCAGACCAATCTGGGGACCATCTCTGCCCTTCTGGGTCGGAATGATGTAGCCATTCTTGATCAATATGATCACGCCAGCATCATTGATGGGTGTCGCCTCTCTTTCGGACAGGTAAAAAAATACCGTCATAATGACATGAAGGATCTCGAACGGGTCCTCGAAACGACAAAAGACAAAGGCAAATTGATCATCGTGGATGGCATCTTTAGTATGGAAGGGGATATCGCTGATCTTCCTTACATTGTTAGATTAGCGAAAGCTTACGGGGCGAGGGTGATGGTAGATGACGCACATGGCATTGGAGTCTTGGGGGCAGGCGGAAGAGGCACGGCAGAACATTTTGGCGTCGAAGATCAAGTGGACCTTATCATGGGGACGTACAGCAAATCCCTCGCTGCCATCGGAGGGTTTGTAGCGGGTTCAAAAGTGGCGATCGATTTCATCAAGCACGTTGGCCGCTCGATGATTTTCAGCGCCAGTCTTCCACCCTCCTTGGTGGCCTCCGTGAGTACCGCTCTGGACATCATTGAAGAACAGCCACAACTAAGAACACAGCTCTGGAAGAATACCCATAAAATGCTTAAAAGCTATAAAGAGCTGGGTTATGATACCGGAACCAGTGAAACACCGATCGTCCCTATCATTATCAAAGACAGCATGAAGACCTACGAGATGTGTAAACTTCTTTTTGAAAATGGGGTCTTTGTCAATCCTGTCGTTAGCCCTGCTGTGCCTCCGGGGAGAGAACTGCTCAGGACAAGTTATATGGCGACCCATACCGAAGAGCAGTTGGACAAGGTCCTGGGCGCCTTTGAAAAGGCAGGAAAACAATTGGGGCTGATTTGACGGAAACCAATGGGATGATAAGACAGGAACTCCAGGTTGAAGAAGTAAAAAATCAACAAGACCTCATGACCTTCATCCGATTCTCCTGGGAGGTTTATAAGGGGGATCGGTATTGGGTTCCCCCCCTCATTAAAGACCAGATTCTGAAATTTAATCCAAAACATCCCTTTCGGTCCCATGCAGAAATGACCCTCTTCTTGGCCCGTCGGGAGGGAAAGATGGTTGGAAGAATAGCAGGCATCATCGATCACCACTACGTTAAGTTTCACCAGGAGAAAGTGGGTTTCTTCGGATTCTTTGAATCCATTGATGATGCGGAAGTGGCAGGAATTCTCCTTTCAAGAGTCGCTGACTGGTTAAAAGGGCATGAAATGGAAAAGATGGCCGGGCCGATGAATCCCTCCACTAACGATGAATGCGGTCTGCTCATCGAAGGATTCGATGCCTCCCCTTGCCTGATGATGCCTTACAACCCCCGCTATTATCCTTCTTTGCTGGAGGGGTTTGGATTGCGAAAGAGGATGGATCTTTATGCCTACTTCGCGGAAGAGTCTTCTTTCCATCTTGATCGTCTGAACCGTATCACCGAAAGGTTGAGGAAAAGGGAACCCCGACTTCATATCCGCCCCATCGATCTTCCCCATCTTGACGAGGAGCTAAAGATTATCAAGGAGATCTACAACCAAGCCTGGAGTAAAAATTGGGGGTTCGTTCCACTCACTGATGAAGAAATTAACCTTTTGGCAAAAGAGCTGAAGCCCCTGGTCGTTTCCGATTTGGTCCTCTTTGCCTACTGGGAAGAAGAACCCATCGGTTTCTCGGTCTCCCTTCCAGATTATAATGAGGTTCTCAAACACCTGAACGGAAAGATCGGGCTTCTGGGTGCGCTCAAGTTCCTTTATTATTCAAAAAAAATTAATAAGATTCGAGTGATGCTACTGGGTGTCAAGCATGCCTTTCAGAAGAAAGGCGTGGAAGGTCTCCTCTATATTGAGACGTTTAAGAGAGGAAACAGAAAGGGATATCACCAAGCAGAATGCTCATGGATTCTTGAAGAGAATGTCCTGATGCAACACGGAATTGAAGCCATGGGGGGGAGACGTTACAAAAACTACCGGATTTATGAAATGCCCCTTTAAAAAATTAGGGAATTGAGGAATTGCGAATTGAGGAATTTCAAATTCCTTAATTCCAAAATCCCTTCATTCCTCAATCTTTGATTCGAAGGTTCCACCATCTGTACAATCGAGGCCCGATGATCATACACCCAATGGCCAACATAACTCCGGCAAAAATATCGATGGTATAATGGTATCTCAAATAGACCGTGGAGAGAATGAGGGCGCAGATAATAGGGAGAAAGATATAGAAGAGGACCTTTTCATAACGGTGGGCCAGATATAAGGCGATGAGGACGATCTGGGTGTGACCGCTGGGCATGCAATCCCGTTTGTTATGTTCCAGGGCATTCAATATATCTCTGACAAAATCGGTGAGGAAGCTTCCTTCGAGAGGAACGGAATAGAGATGGGTTAATGCATAACGAGGCCCGATGGCGGGGAAGAGGATGTAGCCGATAAATGAAACATAGTATCCAAAGGCCAAGACAAATATAGCCCGATCAAATTCCATCATCCGATCCTTCAGATAAAGAACGGCAATTAAAACGATCGGGATGAAATAATAGCTGAGGTAAGCCAAAGACATAACATCGGTAAACCACGGGACAATCCATTGCTCCATCCATAGGGTGGGTTGCACCCCGAAAATGAAAAAATCAATTTGGATCAACGTGGGGTCGATATCCCGTTGGAGATATTGGATCAAATTGCCAAGAGACTCATAGATGAGAATGACAAATAGGATGGGAGAAAAATGATGAAAGAACATCCCCCTCTTTCCTATCATTTTTCGATCCGATGATAATTTTAAGGCAAAAAGAAGACCAAATAAGACGACATAATTAAGGAGTAAAGAACGCCAGAGCGGAATTTGGCCTCGAAAAATGAGGGTCAAAAGGATCAAACCGATAAGAAAAAGAAAAGTCAGCCAATGAAAGGGAGCAATTCGTCTCATAAGTAAATTGTTTTTTACACCACGGAGGAATAAAAATCAAGAAACATCACCCCCACCCCTTCCCCTCCCCCATCAAGGGGGAGGGAATTCATATTGATGATCCGGCCTAACTTGTCCCCTCTCCCTTGGCGGGAGAGGGTTAGGGTGAGGGGGAGAAAAAGTGCATCGGGACAGCTCAAACTGAATGAGGAGGAACGGCAATGCGATATTCACAATATCTGCTACCGACATTGAAGGAGGTTCCTTCTGAAGCGGAAGTCCCCAGCCATCAACTGATGCTTCGGGCGGGGATGATACGGAAACTGGCCTCCGGTATCTATTCCTACCTACCCTTGGGCCTTCGATCTATTCGAAAAGTGGAAACCATCATCCGTGAGGAGATGAACCGAGCCGGCGCCATTGAGGTATTACTCCCCTTTGTTCAACCTGCGGAGCTTTGGCAGGAGAGCCATCGGTGGGAAGAATATGGGGGTGAACTGGCAAGGTTTAAGGACCGCCACAATAGGGATGGTTGTCTGGGACCCACCCATGAGGAGGTCATCACGGATATCGCCCGAAAAGAGATCCGATCGTATCGCCAGATGCCGCTCAATCTTTATCAGATCCAAACCAAATTCAGAGATGAGATTCGCCCCCGCTTCGGGGTCATGCGTGCCCGTGAATTTATCATGAAAGACGCTTATAGTTTTGACGTCGATGAAAAGGGAGCCGACGAAAGTTATCAAAAAATGATCGAGGCCTATACGCGTATCTTCACCCGATGTGGCTTAAAATTCAGAGCGGTGGAGGCGGAGACCGGTCTGATCGGAGGAACATTCTCTCATGAATTTATGGTATTGGCTGAAACTGGAGAGGAAGCCATCGTCAGTTGTGCCCGCTGCCCTTACGCCGCCAATATTGAAAAAGCCGAATTTCGAAGACAAGTAAAAAGGGTTCAGACGCGTAACAAAGGATTTCAGAAGCCTGTCCAGAAAGTATTGACCCCCGAGAAGCGGACCGTAGAAGAGGTCACACAGTTTCTCAATGTGTCACCCCAGGATTTGGTAAAAACCCTCATTTTTGGAAGCGACAAAGGATGTGTCGCAGCTTTAGTCCGCGGAGACCATGAGATCAGTGAAAAGAAGCTAAAGGCCGTATGGGGTACCGAAGACATTCAATTAGCCAGTGAGGAGACGGTAGAAGAGATCACCCACGCTCCCAAAGGATTCGCTGGCCCCACCGGACTCTCCGTCCCTGTTCTCGCCGATCTCGATATTCAGGAGATGGTCAACTTCGTCACCGGAGCTAATGAAAAAGATGCCCACCTCATTCATGTCAATACGGGCCGTGATTTTCAAGTCTCTCAGTTTGTGGACATTAGAAAATTCACACCTGGAGATCATTGTCCCCTTTGCGGGGAAGAGACCCAGATGGATAAAGGAATTGAGGTCGGTCATACTTTTAAGCTTGGAACTAAATACAGTAAGGCAATGGGAGCCACCTTTCTGGATGATCAGGGAAAAGAAAAAGAGATCGTCATGGGGTGCTATGGGATTGGTGTGGGAAGAACGGTTGCAGCCGCCATCGAACAATACTATGATCAAAATGGAATTATCTTCCCCATGCCCATCGCTCCCTTCCAGGTTCTCATCCTCCCTGTTAATATCAAAATGGACTTCTTGAAGGAGACAGCAGAGCAACTCTATCAAACCCTTTTGGAGAATGGAATAGAAGTCTTATACGATGATCGCGAAGAGACCCCGGGAGTAAAATTCAAAGATGCAGATCTCATCGGGATCCCGTTGAGAGCGACTCTGGGAGAAAAGAATTTGAAGAAGGGGCTGGTGGAAATTAAAAAGAGGAAGACCGGGGAGATCTTCCTGGTGAAGGAGAAGGAGGTCCTATCGAAGATCAAAGAGATGATCCATCAGGAGATGGGAAAATAGGACCGAATCTTTCTTGAATCACCCGATCAAACCTTGGCCTATAAATCAATTCAAATGTCTCTTCTTTTCCTGGAAAGAGGCCGCAGGCTGCCCTTTTTACACCCTCCACCAGCTCCAGCGCATCTTCGAGGCAGAGGTCATCCTGTTGGATGGACAGGATAGAAAAATCGACCAGGAATCTGATGTAACGGATCTTCCGGTTTTCTTCTTTAATTTGGCTTTCTTCTCCCGTCATCACTTATCCTTTATAACATAAATTATTCATTGACAGCACCTTGAGAACATTTATATGATAGGGTAAAAAGTTGGGGAATATCTACCGATGGCGGGCGATCCCAAAGACAGAATTATCTTTGCCCTCGATGTGGAACACTTCGCAGAGGCTCAGCGTTGGGTGAACCTCTTGAAGGGTCATGTGGGGATATTTAAGGTAGGGAAACAGCTCTTCACGCATGCCGGTCCAAAAGTCATTGATATGATCCATCAGAAGGGTCAAAAAACCTTTCTTGACCTTAAATACCACGATATTCCCAATACTGTGGCCAAGGCAGGAGAGGAAGCCACCAAACTGAATGTGACCATGTTCAACCTCCACGCCCTGGGAGGTTTTGAAATGATGAAAAAGACGGTGGAGGCCTCCAGGGGGATGGCTAAAAGTCTTGGTATTCCAAAACCTATTATCCTGGCCGTCACCATCCTCACCAGCATGGATGAAGGCGCTTTGAAAGAAGTGGGAGTCCAGGGCCCTCTTTTGGAAGAGGTTGGACGTCTCGCCTTCCTGGCTTCTAAGGCAGGAGTGGATGGAGTCATTGCCTCCCCTCAAGAAATCGGGATTATTCGGGAGGGATGCGGGGGAAAATTTCTCATTGTCACTCCGGGCATCCGTGCTCCTTCTGATAAAAAAGACGACCAAAAGAGAACCCTCACGCCGAAAGAGGCGATCTCTGCAGGGGCGAACTATCTCGTGATCGGTCGCCCCATTAAAGAGGCAAAAGACCCCCTCGAAGCAGTTCAGAAAATTATCGAGGACATCTCATAGAACTCAACCCTGAAGGGTTGAGTTACAATAAGATCTAAGATCTGTAACTCAAGGCTTCAGCCTTGACCAACCTTCTATGACTCAGATCATTTATGGAATTCATCCTGTCGAAGAAGCATTAAAATCGTCCCGCCTCCAAATTGAAAAGATTTTGTTCGGCACCAGCAAGCTTCATCCCCCTCTTCAATCCATCCTCGAGCTCGCCCGGGAAAGGCAGATCCCTGTCACTTTTACGAGCAGAGACGCCCTGGAGCAGATGGTCAGGGGTGGTCTTCATCAGAATGTCGTGGGCCTTATTAAAGAAACTCCATATGCCGATGTCGGTGGAATTTTCTCCCATTGGAAAAAAGAAGGGACAAAAGCACTTTTTCTCATCCTCGATGGGATTCAGGATCCACAAAATTTCGGCTCCCTCATTCGAACGGCTTTGGGATGTGGAGTCCATGGGATCATCATTCCGAAAGACCGATCTGTCGGAATCACCCCGGTGGCGATCAAAGCCTCTTCAGGAGCCGCTGCTCATGTTCCGATTGCCAGAGTGGTGAATATTGCCGCCACTATTGATGCCTTAAAAAAAGAAGGGATCTGGGTCTATGGCGCCTCAGGAGAGGCCAAAGATCTGATTTACCAACTCGATCTCAACATGGATTTGGCCATTGTCATCGGTGCAGAAGGAAGGGGGATCAGACCCTTGGTGAAGAAAAAGTGTGATAGACTCTTCTCTATTCCAATGAAAGGACCTCTCTCCTCATTCAATGCATCGGTATCTGGGGGAATGATCCTTTACGAAGTCATGCGTCAACGTTCTCTTCATAATAATCCCCCCTTGCCCCTTTCTGTGTAGGGAACGGTTTCAAACCGTTCCCTACGGGGGTCTTAGGGGATTTGGAGGAGAAGAATGATCTTTATCCAGAGACCTGGTCAAGAACCTTTGGAAATCGATTTCATTCTATTAGATTTTGAGGGAACCCTTGCCTCAGATCGACGGGTTCACCCCAAGGCAAAGGATAAGATCAACCTTCTTTCCAAACGGACCAAACTCTACATCCTGACAAAGGAAGAAAAAATACTTGCAGAAGAGGTTCTGAAAAAAGTCAAAGCAGAGATCATCTATTTATTGGAAGGAGAAGCTTCCCAACAGAAATTGGATTTATTGCGCCGATTGGGGGCGGCCAGGACGGTTGCTATTGGAAATGGAGTAGATGACGCTCTGATGATTGAGGAGGCTGGCTTTGGCATCTGTGTCATGGGTAAAGAAGGAACCTTTTCAGAAGCGATGCAAAAGGCGGATGTGGTGTTTATCAATATTCTCGATGCGCTCGATTTTCTATTGAAACCCCTCCGGCAGAAAGCCACCCTGGGCCTATAAAAGATCATTGCAAATTGATCAATTAGCAATGCAAAATTAGCATTTTCAATTACTAATTGTTCATTGATAATTTTATATTGATAATTTTGAATTGATTTTCTCCCGGTCTCCTCATTTTTATTCTTAAGACCGGTAGGAGGCGTTAATCTTTACATAATCTAAAGAGAGATCTGTGGTGAGAACTGAAAAATGGCTCTTCCCTTGATGGAGGTCAACGATGACCTTGAAGGATTTCTTTTTGATAATCTGGCCAGCTTTTTCTTCCAATCGAGCGTCTACTCCCATCCCGTTTTTTACGATCGGAGCTTTGTCAAAAAAGACATCGATTCGATTTGGATTGATTTGGGCGCCGGAATGACCCAAGGCGCAAAGGATTCTTCCCCAATTAACGTCTTCTCCGAAGAAAGCCGTTTTCACAAGCGGAGAATGGGCAACCGTATAAGCAGCCTGCTTGGCATCTTCCTTGTTTCGCGCCCCCTGAATCAGGATTTCAATCAATTTGGTTGCCCCCTCCCCGTCCTTCACCAAACTTTCTGCCAGATTCTGGCACACTTTTAAGAGCATGGATTGGAATATTTCGCCATCCCGATCCATATGGCTCAAAGAGGGATGGCCTGCCCTTCCATTGGCTAAAAGCAAAACCGTGTCATTGGTGCTGGTTTCCCCATCAATCGTGATTCGGTTATACGATACCTCAACGGCCTTTTCCAACATTCTTTGAAGGAGGGGAGCTTTAATATGAGCATCTGTGACAAGGAAGGAAAGCATCGTTGCCAAACGGGGACGGATCATTCCCGCCCCCTTCGCCATTCCGCATAATTTCACCTGTTTTCCCTTGAGGCGACAGGTCGCCGCTTCAACCTTCGGAAAGGTATCTGTGGTCATCATCGCCTCTACAGCGCTCATCCAACCTTCCGGAGAAAGAGCATCAATCAATTCAGGAATTCCTTCCTCAATCTTCTTCATTGGAAGAGGGCTTCCGATCACCCCTGTGGAGGAAGGAAACACCAGCCTTTCATCGATTCTCAACTGTTTGGCGACCCACGAACAAATCCTCTGGGCATCCCTCCTTCCCTGACTCCCTGTGCAGGCATTGGCATTACCGCTGTTCACAATGATGGCTTGGCAGAGCCCTCTCTTGATGCGCTCCATATCCAACTGCACAGGGGCTGCTTTCACGGCATTGGTGGTGAAAAGTCCGGCCGCCTGAGCAGGAACCCCTGAGTAGATCAAGCCTAAATCCTTTTTTCCATCTTTTTTGATCCCTGCTGAAATCCCCGAAAAAAGAAAACCCGAAACCCTAAAATCGACCGGCTTCATTGTTTTTCTCCACCCTTTTTAAAAAACTAAGAGCTGGTAAGTGCGCTAAAAAGTTTTACAGCGAAACCTTAAAATATTACTCATCGGATTCCGAAAACTATTCCAAGAATCGCTAACAGGACCAACCCTCGTCACCCATAAAATAAAGTCGCTTTGTAAAACTTTGCAGGCACACTTGGCAGCTCTTTATTTACGCTCTTGCTTCTTCCTCTTTGGGCAAGCAGCATCGTTTATACTTCTTTCCGCTCCCGCATGGACAGGGGTCATTGCGCCCCACTTTCTTCCCTTCCCGTCGAATGGTGACGCCTTTTCCGTCTTCTGTCTTTCCACCCCCGCCTTGCGCTGTCTCCCCTCTGCTCATAACAAAAGTCTGTTTCCGTTCCATCTTCATTTCTTTGGCTTCTTGTTCCCTGGCGATCTGAATGGCGAAGAGTTTTTCAACGGTATCCTTTTTTATCCTGTCCAACATCTCAAGAAACATTTGATAGGCTTCTTTCTGATATTCAATGAGAGGGTCTTTCTGACCATACCCTCTTAATCCAATTCCCTCCTTCAATTGATCAATGGCAAGGAGATGGTCCTTCCAATGGTAATCAATGGATTGGAGCATGATCACCTTCTCCAGGTATCGAAGCATGGGCGCTCCAAACTCTTCTTCCTTCTTCTGGTAAAAATCCTTCGCATTCTCAACAATCATTTCTTCCAACTGGTCTCTCTTGATTCCATTTTCTTCCACCGAGGGGACAGACCACTTGAAAGAAAATTGTTTATAAACAGCGTCCTGAAGAGCTTTGAGATCCCAGTCTTCTGGATGTTCTTTTTCATCCGTATAAAAATCAACGAGCCCTTCACTCTGCTCCTCAATCATCTCCGCCACAGTGTCTTTCAGGTCTTCACTGGCCAGGACTTCTCTCCGTTGGGAATAGATCACTTCTCTCTGTTTGTTCATGACATTATCGTATTCCAACAGATGCTTCCGGATTTCGAAATTATGGGCCTCCACTTTCCTCTGAGCGCTCTCAATGGCTTTGGTAACAAGTCCGTGTTCGATGGGCTGATCTTCTTCAATTCCTAACCTGCCCATCATGTTAGAAATTCTCTCCGAGCCAAAAATTCTCAAGAGGTCATCCTCCAGAGAAAGATAGAATCGGGAGGAACCTGGATCGCCCTGCCTACCCGATCTTCCTCTCAATTGATTGTCAATGCGCCGAGCCTCATGCCGCTCCGTTCCCAATACGTGGAGACCCCCCACCTGGATAACCTTCTCCTTCTCTTTCTGGACAATGGCTAAGCCCTTTTGGTAGGCTTTCTGCATTGTCTCCTCTGTGGGTTCCTCTTTCACCAAGGTCTTGGCTAAGAATTTGGGATTTCCACCCAGCAGGATGTCTGTTCCTCTTCCAGCCATGTTCGTAGAGATGGTGACTGCTCCCACTCTTCCCGCCTGAGCAATGATTTCGGCCTCCCTTTCATGATGTTTGGCGTTGAGGACATTATGCGGGACCCCCTGTTTCTTTAGAAGTTGACTCAATCTTTCAGACTTCTCAATAGAGATCGTCCCCACCAGAACCGGACGCCCAGATTGATAGAGTTCTTTAATCTCCTTGACCACGGCGCGAAACTTCTCATCCTCGGTTTTGTAAATGACATCCGGGTAATTGGTCCGCATCAGGACCATATTGGTAGGGATGACCATTACCTCCAGATTATAAATCTTACGGAATTCTGCTGCCTCCGTGTCCGCTGTACCCGTCATCCCGCCTAACTTTTTATACATTCGAAAATAATTTTGAAAAGTGACTGTCGCCAGGGTTTGGTTTTCGTTTTCAATCTTTACGCTCTCCTTGGCTTCCACAGCCTGATGGAGACCATCGCTCCATCTGCGCCCTGGCATCAGCCTTCCGGTAAATTCATCGACGATGATGACCTGTCCATCTTTCACCATATAGTCCACATCTCTTTTGAAAAGGGTGTGGGCTCTTAAGGCCTGATTGACATGATGAAGCGTTTCAATGTTTCTTGGGTCGTAAAGGTTTTCGACATGGATTAATTTCTCCACATGGGCCACTCCCTCTTCTGTCAAAAAGGCGGCGTGGCTCTTCTCTTCCAACTGATAATCTTCCCCTTGCTTCAGAGAGGGGATGATGCGGTTGATCTTATAATATTTATCTGTGGACTCTTCTGCAGGACCGGAGATGATGAGCGGGGTTCTGGCTTCATCAATCAGAATACTATCCACCTCATCGACAATAGCGTAGTTCAGATCCCGTTGGACATAATCTTCAAGAGTAAATTTCATATTGTCCCTGAGGTAATCAAACCCGAATTCATTATTGGTTCCATAAGCGATGTCACAGTGATAGGCATTCTTTCTTTCCTGGTCGTTTAGCTCATGGAGGATGACCCCTACGGAAAGGCCCAAGAACCGGTAGATCACTCCCATCCATTCACTATCTCTCTTCGCCAGATAGTCATTGACCGTCACAATATGGACGCCTTTCCCTTCGAGGGCATTTAAATAGGCGGGCAAGGTGGCCACCAAAGTCTTTCCTTCGCCGGTTGCCATCTCAGCGATCTTGCCTTCGTGAAGAACAATTCCTCCAATCAACTGGACATCATAATGTCTTTCGCCAAGGGTCCGTTTCGCTGTCTCACGGACGACGGCAAAGGCTTCAGGAAGGATCTCCTCTATGGATTTCCCTCGCTCAATCCGCTCTTTAAATTCAGGGGTTTGGGCCCGGAGCTGATCATCACTCAGTGGACTGATTTTCGGCTCCATTTGGTTGATTTTATCGACGAGGGGCTGAATCCTTCTCAACTCCCTTTCGTTCTTACTCCCTACTATCTTCTTGATCAATGACCCAATCATAAAATGCCCTTCTCCTCTGGGTTCTTTTGTAATTTCAAAAATTATATAACGGATAGGGTAAGGTTTCAACATCCAAAACAAAAAAGGTCCGACAAAGTGATTCTTTGTCGGACCTTCTCTTTTCTAAATCCCCCCTCTCCCTCCTTTGCCCTCCGGGTCAGAGACCGCTCCGGGTCGGAGACTAAAGGGGGGTGGGGAGGGATTATCAGTTTAAAATATATCTCATTGGGTTGACTGGGATGCCGTTCAGCCTTACTTCATAATGGAGATGGGGACCCGTTGTCTTCCCGCTCATCCCAACTTCAGCAATTTTATCGCCTCGTTTAACCTTTTGTCCCACTTGAACCAAAACTTTATTGAGGTGGCTATAACGAGTGGTCATCTCAAATCCATGGGAGATGACTAAGATCTTTCCATGGGCCCAATCACTTCCAATGTCTGAAATAATCCCATCGGCTGGGGCAGTGATAGGGCTTCCCATCCGATTCGAAATGTCCATCCCTTCATGCATCTGGGTCAATCCTGTAAAGGGGTTGGTTCGAAAACCAAAACCCGATGTCACCCAACCCTGTACTGGCCATATCGAAGGGGTGTGAACTAACACCTCTTTTTTTGTTTGTAAAAGTTTTTCGAGTTCAGAAAGACTCTCTTCTCGGGACGTTGCCTCTGACTTGAGGCGCTCGATATCGGTCCTCATCTGCTGAACCAGTCCCTTCTCGTCTTTCTCTGCCCTCAATTTCTCCCGAACATCAGAGGGGGATGGGCCGCCCATTCCCATAAAAGAGGCCGTTCCCTGCCCCTTCTCCAGATTGGCAATGATACGAATTTTCTTATCGAAATCCTTCAATTTGGAGAGTTGTTTCTCCAGATCTTCAATCTTCGATGAGAAAAAATGAATTTTGGATCTCTGCTCCTGAGTTTCCTGGCGCAATTGATTCAGTTCAAAAGATTTTTTTCTGACTTGAATATAGTCACAAAAGAAAAAAATGGTGGAAAGGAGGCCAAAACCCGCAAGATAAAGCGCAATCTTAAAGGTCTTTTTATGTATCCTCAGGTGCCTTGTCTTAGAAGTCTTTTGGCCAAAGATAAGAATATTAAAATAATCTTTTTCCAAAATAACCTCCTTGTTTTATTGATACGTTCGACGGCGCCAAACCCCGATTTTTAAATCGAGGTAATAAGCGCCGCTTCCTTCGACAGGCTCAGGACACTGAGTTTTATCGAAGTGCAGTATCAACCCTGAGCATACCCCGGGCTTCAGACCGGGGAGTCGAATGGGTTGATTTATCAGGTATGCCGACTTTTGAAAGTCCTATTTTAATACCAAACCAAGGATTCCCCTGTCAAGGCTTTTTTTAGAGAGCACTGAAAAATGACCCTCCGCTTTCTTGATTACACAGATTTTAGAAAAGATTACACTAATTTTTCTCTAAATTTCAAAGGGTTACTAATCTTTGGTATCGCTCCATTATCTGTGGAATCAGATATCATTTTAATTTCCGCTAATTAATAACTCTTTCACTAATAGACTCGGCGACCCAACTCCTCCAAAAAATCTTAGGTCCTCCCCTACCCCGATCACCTTTCGGAAAAGGTCGAAAAGGTTCCCTGCGATGGCGATCGATTTCACTGGATGGACTTTCTCTCCTCTATCGATCCAGTCGCCTGAACAGCCTAAAGAGAAGTCCCCTGAGATGGGGTCTACAGTATGGAGACCCATCACCTCCTCCACCTCGATCCCCTGAAAAAGGTTTTCCATAAGTTTGGAAAAATCGAGATCTCCTGGCTCAATGAAAAAGTTTGAGATCCCTACCCCAGGAGGGGATTTGATGCCATGGCGTCGGCTGTTTCCTGTCGACCCGACTCGTGACCTGAATGAGAACAGATTTTCCCGATTTGCCCAATATCTGTCGTATAAATAACCGGTAAGTTCTCCCTGAGCAACTAAAGAGGTTCGTTGACTCGGCATCCCATCTCCATCGATGGGGGCAGTTGAGATTCCTTTTGGGTAAAGTCCATCATCCACCACCGTGAGGAGGGGAGAAAAAAATCTTTCTCCCTGCCTTCCTTTCAGAGGAGATTTCCCTTTCTGGACCTGATCAGCTAAAAAGGAATGGGCAAGGAGTGATAAAAATTCTGAAGCCACGTGATTGCGAATGAGGACCGGATACACACCTGTAGGAATTCTCTTTCCGCCCAGCCTTCCCAATGCCTTCCTCCCGGCTGATCGCCCAACTTTCTCCACATCGAGATCATTGAAAAAATGACTGACATCGAAATCCCATCCCACCTCTGATTCTCCCGATTCCTGGGCAATAGCGGTCACGCTCACAGAGGAAAGAGTGTGGTCATAGGAAAACTGGAGCCCATTAGAATTGATCAGGGTTGTCCTGGAGAGAACCTCCTGGTAAGAAGCCTTCCTCACCTTTTTAATTCTCTCTGAATCCACAGACCTCGCTGACTCCTCTAAACCTTTTGCTTTCTCGATCTTCGTCTTTTCTGAAATCCTCTCCAATGTTTCATCAAAAATGGGCAGCTTCGGAGGGGAGGCTTCGAGAACAGGCGCGAAGTCGAAACAGGGATCTGCGGAGATCGCCTCGGCGCCCCTTATCGCATCCTCTATCAATCGATCCAACTCGCCTGAAAAATCCAGTCTGGCAGAAGGAGATGGGTTCGAAAAGGTGGCATATGAAAAACCCATTCGTTGATGATTTAAAATGCGAAAGGCCATCCCTAAATATCGAGAGGTCTCGAGGGTTTCAATCTTTCCCTCTTTCGATTCAATATCAAAATGGGAAGATTGATTGAAATAAATTTCATGCCCGTCTATGGACTTCCTCTTGAGAATTTTCAGGGCTTGGTCGATCAATTCATCCATATAACACGTCCGTAGCTTGTAGTCCGTGGGGTTTAGATTTCGAGATTCTCAATTCTAAATTCTTAACTCTATAATCTTAACTGAATACCTTCTATTACCACCGGATGAGGCTGCTGGCCCAGGTGAGACCTCCACCAAATGCGGTGAGGACGATCAAATCCCCTTTTTGGACGGATCCATTCCGGACCGCTTCGTCCAAGGTGATGGGAATGGTTGCAGAAGAAATGTTTCCATACTTCTCAATGGTGAGATAGACTTTTTCAATGGGGACATTCAGTCGCTTGGCCACCTGCTGAAGCATGCGTAGATTGGCCTGATGGGGGATGATCCACTTTACATCGGAAATCTGGACACCGTTAAAAGCAGCCGCCTCTTCAGCAGCCTCTGCGAATCGCTTCACTGCCACGCGAACGGATTCATTGGCCTTAATCATTCTAAGGGTATGGAGTTTCCTGTCCACACTTTCATAAGAGATGGGAGTGGTTCTCGACCCACCTCCAGGAAGAAGTAAGTTTTCACCGTTCGCACCATCTGTGTGAATATGGACGGAAAGGACTTCGCTGATCTCTTGTCCTTTCTCTGGGCGGGGCTGGCCCTTCGAAGAAGAATGAAATGCACGAATGACCACCGCCCCTGCCCCGTCTCCCCAGAGGATACAACTCTCCCGATCTGTCCAATCAAGGGTCCGGCTCATGATTTCTACAGAAGCAACCAGAGCCGTTTGGTAAGCGCCGGTTTTGAGATACTGCTCGGCAACGGAAAGACCAAAGACAAATCCACTGCACGCTGCGGTCACATCAAAGGAGACCGCCTTTTGCGCGCCCAACTTTGCCTCCAGCCAGTTGGCTCCAGAAGGACAAGCGGTATCCGGAGTCATCGTGGTCATGATGATGAGGTCCACCTCCTCGATCGAAATCCCTGCCATTTCCATGGCGCGAAGCGAAGCCTCTTTGGCAAGGTCTGAGGCGTTGACATTCGGCGCCGCAATTCTTCTTTCCTTAATTCCGGTCCTTTTGTAAATCCACTCGTCATTGGTGCTTAAGATCTTTTCCAGATCAAAATTGGTAAGGACTCTCTCCGGAAGAAACGAGCCGGTCCCCAATATCCCGATCCTCCTGCCATCCATCAGCAAACTCCTTCACACCCCCTCCCTCACCCTCCCCCCTTAGAGACTGTGTCATAATAAATAGTAGGCAGGAAATAAAGGCCTAGTCCTCGGCGGTCTGCAAATTGGACAGGGGACAGAGGGGCGGCTGAGGGAGCTTTAGAGCGTAACCTTTTGGTGAATAAAATCATACGCTTGTTTACCATACAAACATCACTTTCAACGTTCAGGATGGTTGCCCATAACCTTAAAATAACCGCAATTCTAAAGCTCCCAAAGCTGGCTCTCTGTCCCCTGTCCCCATTACGACACAGTCTCTTGAGTGGGAGGGGTGGGTGGTGGGTACATTGATTTTTGGTAATAATTCTTCTTCCTCCCTCTTTGACGAAGAGAGATGGGAAGAATGATGATGAGACCAACGAAGATGAAAGGGGAGGTAAAAAATCCTGAGATTCGCGGCCTCCCCATCACTTTTATAATAAACCAGGCCTTTGAGAAGGGAGACCGTTTTCCACCCTTTTCCTCTTTTGACCCCGATCAGGTGGGCGACTTCCCAGAAGTCCAATTCCTCTTTTTCTATCCTTTTATAAAATCCCCAAAAGAGATTCGTTGACTTCCCTCCCCGAGGATCTTTCTCCCAACGGAAAATCCGAAACAGCGGGAATAAGTTCCTTTCAAAACCTTCCTCTTTAAATGGAAAGAGATAGAGAAAGGAGAATGTCGTATGGCCTGTTTCCTCCCTCTCATAATCGAAAAAGGGCCAAATTCGAAGGGAATTCTCTTTTTGGATACCTTGACGATCCTCCCCTGTCCGAATTCGACTGAGGAGGAGAATGCGATGGGTTTTTTCCTGGACATCTCTCATCCGGTCCTCCTCCAATTGATAGAGGGGATAGAGGACGAAGATCCTCCTCCACTCCCCTTCTTTCTCTTTGTATCCATAGAAAGGGAAAAATTTTATTCCGTAAAGGTTTTCCCCCTTCAAGGATTGAAAGAACGGCCAGGGAAGATCCCACTGTTCAAAACCCGTGAGTTGATCCCTGGCATGGGAGAAAAAAGGCCAGAGAAAAGTGTTGCTCTCGAAATGCCTTGACTCTTTTGAAATATAGAATGGAAAGATCATCCTCTCATCAACCGGATCCTCTGTATCCATTCCCTTCGTCTGCTTTAAAAAGATAGGCCATAAGAAGAATTCCGATCTTGAGATTCCAGATTCCTCCCGTTGCCCATAAAAAGGCCAAAAGCGATACCCTCTCTTCTTCTCTCCTTCAATGAAGGAGAAAAAGGGCCAAAGCAGGTTTGTGGTATGAACTCCTTCTAATGTTGATCTGCTGTAGAGGGGCCAGAAATAGAAACGAATTTCCTCCTTGCCATAGCGCTCAAAAAGCGTTCCATAAATGGGAAAGAGGCCAAAATAGTCTTGCCCTTTTTCTGTCTCTCCAATAAAGAAAGGGAAAAATTGGAAATCCCATTTCTTTTTTCCATCGAAGGTTTCTTCTCTGAAAAGAGAAAGGGGAGCTAAGTAACCTTTTTTGTCGCCCTCTTTGACCTGATATTTTCCAAAAGGGTAGATGACTTCCAATCTCCAAAGAGACTCTTTCTCCTCTCCTGTCCAGTAAAGAAGGGGTCGAATACCCCATTGCTTTCGTTGGGGATCTTTTTTCCATAGAAAGAAGGGACCCAATCCCTCAATCTCTTTCGTCCCTTCTATCGGATCAGAGAAATATTGAAAGAGCGGCCAGAAATTGAGGGAGAACGGTCTTTCTTCCGCCACGGAAAAGGAGGGGACGAAACAGAGGAATACAAAAATAGCCAATAGAAAAAATATCTTTCGGATTGCCATTTGTCATTCAAAATCTGTTATGGTGTTGGTGAATCGTTATCATAAAACATTAACCATTATATAGACTGTCACGAACCACGATCACCGTCACTATAGTAAACGACTTAAATAAGTTGACATCCACCATGTGTCATTGCGAACCCTTCACTTTCTGTCATTCTGAGTGAAGCGAAGAATCTCATCTCTTCGTTCAGGGTAAACTCCATGAAGCAATCTCATGGGATTGCCACGCCTGCGTGCCGTAACGCCACTTCGGCATGCAGGCACGTCGCTTCGCTCCTCGCAATGACTACTTTTCGAGGTCGTTCACTATAAGTCATTAAAAGAAAAGTCCGATGATGGTTCCCAGTACGGTAACGGGCGTTTGCTCCTGAATCCCTTCAGCGGCTTTTTGAACCTTTTTCATCGTCTTTTCTGTTTCCTTCACGAGGGTGTCATCATTGATTAATTTTCCAAGCGTCCCCTCGCCCTTCTCCACCTTCTCTGCGATCCCTTTCATGGATTGAAGGGTCTCCTTGGCGTCTTTGTAAAGAGATTCATCCTGGATGAGTTTTCCCAAGGTCCCCTCTCCCCGCTCGATCTTATCTGAAACATTCTTCAATGTCTCGGCTGTCTCCTTTACTTTCTCCACCACCTCTTTGGCATCCCGGTAGATGGTCTCATCGGTGATTAATTTCCCTAAGGTCCCCTCTCCCTTATTTACCTTTTCTCCAATATCTTCCATCTGGGAAAAAGCATTCTTCGCTTTTTCAATCGTTTCCTTCGAATCTTTGGCAAGACTTGTCAATTGGCCCGAAAACTTATCGACGTTGTTAACGATCTTCTCCACTTTTTTAGGATCTATAGACTTCAATACATCCCCCAAGGGTTTGATGACTTCTTTGAGGTCTTCCCGAACAGCGCTCATATTGGATAGAAACTGCTCGACATCGGCTGGAGGCGATCCTTGTTCGATCATCCCGTTCGGTTCCACTTTTGGACTCCCCGGTGTTCCAGGGACAATCTCAATATATTTCTCTCCTAAAAACCCTTCCGATTTTAAATAGGCCTTTGCATCTTTATAAATCGTAATACGGTGCGGAACATGGAAAATAACTTTGGCCTTCCCCTGCTCCAATCCTACTTTTTCGACATTCCCCACACGGACTCCAGCCACCCTGACGGGTGCATTTCGAGCCAAACCAGCGGCCGAGTCGAAATAGATGCCAAGCAGATACCCTGCCTCTTTTCCGATCTGGAATTTTTCGATCTTCAATGTCATCAAAACCAATAGAAAAATTCCGATCACGACGAAAATCCCGACCAATGCCTCAGAACTTTTTTTAGCCATCTCTGAGCACCTCCTGATACAATTTCCCTCCCCCATCCGATATCTACCAATTTCATTGATATATTCGGAGAGGGTAAGGAGTGAAAGAATCATTACAATATTTTGATTGGCCCCTCCGATCTTCCCTCAATAAATTGCTGGACCATTGGGTTGGAGGAGTTCCTGATTTCCTCCGGAGTCCCCACTTCAATGATTTTGCCTTGATAGAGCATGGCAATTCGATCTGCGATCTTATAGGCGCTCTTCATATCATGGGTGATCGCAATGGAGGTGACATTCAACTTCTCTTTCATCTCCACAATCAAATCGTTAATGGCATCTGCCATGATGGGATCAATTCCTGTCGTCGGCTCGTCATAAAGAAGAATCTCTGGTTTTACTGCAATCGCCCTGGCTAAACTCACCCGTTTTCTCATCCCTCCGCTCAACTCCGCAGGCATCAGGTCCTCAACATTTTTTAGCCCCACAAGCGCCAATTTCTCAGAAGCAATCTTTCTTATCTCTTCCTCCCTCAGGTGAGTTTGGCGCCGAAGTCCAAATCCCACATTCTCCCAAACCCTCATCGAATCAAAGAGGGCCCCTCCCTGAAAGAGCATCCCAAATTTTTTTCGAACTTCGTTCATCCTCTTTTCAGTTAGAGAGGCGATCTCCAAGCCATCCACATGAATCTCTCCTTGATCCGGTCGCATGAGGCCGATGATGCACTTGATCAGGACCGTCTTTCCAGATCCACTTCCGCCAATGACCACCATGCTTTCCCCTTGCCGCACCTCCAAATGGACGCCACGAAGAACTTCTTTCTCCCCAAAGGATTTATGAAGATTGACCACACGAATCTTTGTCGGCAAGCTACTGTTCACCATAATCAATATTCCGTTACTGATGGTCCCATAAAAAGCCCTGATTTGTCACCCTGAACTCGTTTCAGGGTCTCCTATGTGTCTGATTTGTTTAGATGCTGAACCGAGTTCAGCATGACGTTTTCTCTGGTTCTTCACTTTTTGCGATTTCACCATTATTCCATCGCTTCATGGTCTAAAATAGAAGCGCCGTAATAAAATAATTTGAGATCAAGATCGTCAATGAGGAGAGGACGACCGCTTTAGTCGTTGCCCGGCCAACTCCCTCTGCCCCGCCCTGGGTAGAAAAACCCTGGTAGCAACTGATCGTTGCTAAAATCATTCCGAAAAAAACGGCCTTTATAAGTCCGCTATAGAGATCGTTCAGCTCCAGAAAATCCCATGTCCTTCGAAAATAGAGGGTCGGATTTGTCCCCAGAATCTGGACGCTCACCAGATATCCTCCCAGGATTCCAATGACATCAGCAAAAATGACCAGAATGGGGAGCATGATGACGGTTGCTAAAAATCGTGGAACGATCAGGTATTTGATTGGGTTGGTTGCGAGCGTGTAAAGGGCATCGATCTGCTCGGTGACCCGCATCGTCCCAAGTTCAGCAGCCATGGCTGAACCCATACGGCCGGAAACCATCAATCCTGTCAAGACAGGCCCTAATTCCCTGGTCACGGAAAGGGCTACCACAGTCCCCACCATTGTTTCGGCGCCGAACCGTTTGAATCCCGTAAAACTCTGCAGGGCTAATACCATACCTGTGAAGCCAGCAGTGATAACAACGACTGGAAAGGACCGAACCCCAACCTCTTCCATCTGTCTTAAAATCTCTCTCCCCTGGAGAGGGGGACGAAAGGTCCAACCAAGGGTTTGGACAAAGAGAATTATGATCCTTCCTGCTTCTTCTAAAAACCGGAGCGAATAATTTCCAATCCATCTAAAAGGATTCAAGAGAAACCCCCAAAGAGGATAACAATGCCAAATTTCAAAATCCAATCCCGCTATGGCGGGATCAAATGAATGTCAAATGCCAAAATTCTGTAACTCAACCCTTCAGGGTTGATCATAATCAAGGCTAAAGCCTTGAGTTACAACTTTGGATTTCATTTGAGCTTTGACATTTGAAATTGATGTTTATCCTTTATAAACCCTCGGGACTCTTTTCCCTATCAAACATAACACTTCATAAGAGATCGAGTTGATTTTCACTGCGATCTCTTCGGCGGTGATTTGCTCTCTCCCTTGCCTTCCCATTAATATCACTTCATCTCCTACTGAAACACGGGGGATATCGGTCACATCCACCATGATGAAATCCATACAGACCTTCCCCGCCACGGGGGCCCTCTTTCCATGGATCAACACCTCTCCATGATTCGAGAGATGACGGCTATAGCCATCCGCATATCCAATCGGGAGGGTAGCAATGAGGCTCTCCCGCTTGGTCGTAAATGTCCCTCCGTAACTAATCCTTGTCTCAGAGGGAACCGATTTCAAAAAATGGATGCGGGTTTTCAGGGTCATGACGGGTTTGAGTGAGATGAGGGCTTGAAATGCGGGAGAAGGATACGAACCATAAAGCATGATTCCGGGCCGAACCAAATTCCCTGAATAAGTCGAAAAAGCTGTGAGTGTGGCGCTGCTGGCCATATGAAGATATTGGCAAGAAATTCCCATCTCTTTGACAATCGCCACGGCTCTTTGGAATGCTCTCCATTGGTTTTGTGTATAACCTTTCTCTTCATCGGTCATGGAGAAATGTGAAAGAACGCCTTCTATTTCAATTTTGGTAAATCTTTTAACCTCTTTTAAAAAATCGGGCCAGAGGCTGAGTGGGACACCCAGTCTCCCCATTCCTGTATCCACCTTGAGGTGAACCTTCACCTTCCTCCTTCGCCTCTCTGCTTCTCGGGAAAGAAGTTTTAAAGAATCCTTTCTAAAGATAACGGGGGTGAGACGGAAACGAAAAATTTGATCTACCTCTCCTCCAAAAATGCCTCCTAAGACAAGAATGGGAGCTTTCACCCCCCCTTTTCTCAACTCCACTCCTTCCTCAGGAATCGCAACGCCCAAGTATTCCACTCCTAATTTCTCCAATTTAAGAGAAACTGGAATGGCGCCATGACCATAGGCATCCGCCTTGACCACAGCCAGAAGCTTTACACCCTCGGAAATTCTTTTTTGAATTTGCCGATAATTAAACTCCAATGCTTCAAGATCAACTTCGCCGACCGTCGGTCTTCCTGAGGAGATATTCATTTTCATCGTTATGTTTCTAACTCTGTGAATAAGAAGAAAAAAAACGGTAAATTAATAACATTAACCTGATGGAAAGTCAACGGAAACCTATTCTTGACAATCCCATCCTTATCCATTAATCTGATCCTCATGAAAGAAACGATCCTCAAAAATATTCGAATTAAGATCAATGAAAAAGAGACCCTCATTCCTTCAAACACCGCTCTTTTCCATCTCAAAAATCAATTCAAACCCAACGCTGATATAATCATCTACAATGGCTTTCCAGTCAACTCTGACCGTCCTCTTAAAGAGGGAGATGAGATCGTCTTCATCAAAAAAGGAGAGACTCCTTCTCCGGAAGAATTTGAATCTTTAATGATGGCAAGACATACGCCTAAGATTCATCAGAAAATCAAAAAGTCTGTTGTGGGGATCGCTGGATTGGGAGGTCTTGGGTCGGCCATTGCCATCGCCTTAGCTCGTGTCGGAGTGGGAAAGCTTATCTTAGTTGACTTCGATGTGGTGGAGCCATCCAACTTGAATCGCCAGCAATACTTCGTCCATCAGATAGGAATGCCCAAGGTGGAAGCTCTTCAGAAAAATATCGCCATCATCAATCCCTATGTAAAGGTTCAGACCTATCATGAGAAACTGGATCGAAACAATGTGGAAAGAATCTTTAAAGAAACAGATGTGGTGGTGGAGGCCTTCGATCACGCTGAAGAAAAGGCCATGTTGATCAACGTCGTCTCAGAGAAGATGCCGGATAAATATATTGTGGCCGCCTCGGGCGTGGCGGGTTATGGAGATAATAATGAGATCAAAACGGTCCGGTTCTCCTCAAAGATTTTCATTGTGGGGGATCAAAAGACTGCTGCCCAACCTGGGGTGGGCTTGATGGCGCCGAGGGTGGGGATCGCTGCCCACCATCAAGCCAACACCGTCTTGAGAATCCTTTTGGGAGAAGAGGAAGAAAAATAGGAATAATGGAAAAGCCAAAAAAACTACTTTTGTTTGGCCTTATCTTTTTGAACCCATCATTCCAGTGTTCCATTATTCCATCATTCCAATTCCTTCAACACGGCGGTTTCATCGCAATCCGGAAATTTCACACATCTCAGGCAGTCGGTCCAGATTTTATGGGGGAGCGCTGTCTTGTCAACTCTTTTAAAGCCCAATCTCTCAAAAAATTCGGGTTGATAGGTAAGTGCGAAAACTCTTCTCACTCCTAAAAGTCTTGACTCTTTCAAACAGGCTTTCACCAGTTTCGCGCCAATCCCTTTGTTCTGATCCTCCTCCTCTACAGCCAGGGACCGGATTTCTGCCAGATCATCCCAGCAAATATGGAGGGCGCAGATTCCTATGACCTTGCGATTCCGAATGAAGACAAAGAAATCCCGGAGATGGTCATAGAGTTCGCTAAGAGACCGGGGGAGGACCCCTCCTCGGGGAGCATAGAGTTTAATCAACCGCTGAATCTCCTGGATGTCATTGAGTTTTGCTTTTCGTATCATCTTGTCCTCTCTCGTGAATCGTGACTGGTGATTCGTGCTTCTTCAGCCCTAAAGGGCTGAGTTACGTATCTCAGGGCTTTAGCCCTGATCATCCATGAGTCACAATTTTTTGGCGTTCTCGATCATCTCCCTGGCGTGGGCTTTGGTTTTCTCCGTCACCTTCACCCCTCCCAACATTCTGGCGATTTCATCCACGATCGCCTCTTTATCCAATCGATCCACCAAGGTAATCGTCCGCCCTGATTTCACTTCTTTCCTCACACTATGGTGTTGGTCGGCAAAACAGGCAATCTGAGGAAGGTGAGTCACACAGATGACCTGATGATGCCGTGAGAGTTCCCTCAATTTCTTTCCGACCACCTCTGCCATCGCCCCCCCGATTCCAGAATCGACTTCATCAAAGATGAGAACCTGTCTTCCGCCTACTTTGGCCAAGATTCTTTTCATGGCCAACATAATTCGTGAGAGCTCGCCTCCGGAAGCAATTTTCGCCAAGGGCTTTACCTCCTCCCCGACATTGGGAGAGATGAGAAACTCCACCCGATCCACTCCTTTTAGAGAAAGAGGCAAAGGATCAATATGGATTTCAAAAATGGTTTTTTTCATGCCCAGGGAATTTAATTCCCTCTCTACGGACTTTTTTAATTCTAATGCCACCTTCTTTCTCTCCCCCGAAAGTTTCTCCCCCAACCTGATAACCGTTTGCCGGAGAGGCTCCAAACGGCCTTCCAATTGGGAAAGTCTTTCTTCGCCGGAGGTGAAAGATTTCAATGCCTCATCAATTTTATGTTTAAAGGAAAGGACCTCTTCGACGGTTGAACCATATTTTCTCTTCAGTCGGTCGATCTCCTCTAACCTGTTCTCAATCTCCTCTAGCCTCATCGGGTTGATCTCCACCCTTCTCGAATAATCCCTCAGAGCAAGGGCGATCTCCTCCAATTGAATGAGGGTGGATTCAAGGGCCTTCAAGGGTTGGGAAAGGGAAGGATCGATGGCCGCCATCTCTCGCCCCTGATTGAGGATCCTCTGAATCTTTTCGATCGTTGAACCCTCCTCTGAATAGAGCGTATCTTCAGAAGCGCGGGCAAAATCCATCAATTTCTTCGCATGGGTGAGGATGGTTCGCTCTTCCTTCAATGACTCTTCCTCTCCGATTTGGATTCCGGAAGCCTCAATCTCCTTTGACTGGAAGGCCATCAGTTCTCGTTCTTTCGCTCTTTTCTCCCTTTCCACTCGAATCTTTTCAACCTCTTCAGACAGGGAAATGAATTCCTGATACCGTTTTTGAAATTCCTCCCGGAGGCCAAGCAATCCCCCGAATTCATCCAAAATATCAATGTGGGTCTCCACCCTCTGGAGCGACTGATGTTCGTGTTGTCCATAAATGCTGAGAAGCCCCTCTCCGACCTCTGAAAGCGACCCAAGAGTGGCCAGATTTCCATTGAGGAAAACCTTTCCTCTTCCCGATCGGGAGATCACCCGCCGAATGATGAGGGAATCTTCCTCTCCGGCGCCCTGTAAATACGAAGCCTTTTCTTTAATCCTCCCCTTGACCCCCATGTTTCCAGAGATGTCGAAGAGAGCCTCAGCGCTTGCCTCTTCTTCTGAACTTCGAATCCATTCTTCAGTCGCTTTATCTCCTAAAAGGAGGTGGACCGCATTGAGGATAATGGATTTCCCTGCCCCCGTCTCGCCGGTGAGGACGTTCAAGCCTTTTGAGAAGGATAGATTTAATTCATCAATAATCGCAAAATTTTTGATTCGAAGCTCTTGCAACATAATTCATGAGAACTTTGTAGGGGCGATTCATGAATCGCCCCTACTCCGAACTATTATCTCCCCCCCCACTTCAGCTTTTCTCTCAGCACTTCAAAATAGTGTCGGTAGGGCGATTTAATCAGAAGGATCCGACCATCCGCTTTCTTCACCTCGACTACATCCTCAAATTCCAGAGTGAACCCTTGCTGCCCATCTAAGGTGAGGATCACCTCTTGTTGTTTGGTTTTAAGCGTGGCCCGAATCTCCACATCATCCGGAATCATAATCGGACGATTGGTCAAGGTATGAGGGCAGATGGGAGTGATGATGATACAGTGGAGGGAGGGATAAACAATGGGCCCCCCTGCAGAAAGGTTGTAGGCCGTTGAGCCAGTGGGTGTTGAAATAATGAGACCATCGGATTTAAAAGTGGTTAAGTATTCTCCATTGATGGTGGTCTCAAGATCAATAATCCGTGCCAACGCCCCTTTATTGATCACGGCATCGTTAAGGACTGTAAACTCTGCCATCCTCTCTCCTCTTCGGATCACCGAAGCGTTAAGAACCACCCTCTCATCAGTAGTAAAATCCCCTTGCACCACCCTTTCCAGGACGCGATACAACTCCTCCAGGGTAATCTCTGTCAAAAAACCGAGTCCCCCCAGGTTGACGCCGAGAATAGGAACCGCATAATCTCTTACAAGACGGGCAACGCTCAGAAGGGTTCCATCTCCACCCAGCACAATAATCATCTCCACATGACTTGGGATGTCTTCCCTTCCAACAGAATTCAAATGAGCTCCTGTAAGGGGTGGATGGAACAGTTTCCCCATTCCTTCCTCAATGAAGACTTCAATCTTTTTAGGTCGGAACCACTCCACCAGGCTTCTGACAATGGGAACGGCTTCCGGTTTATTCTGCTTTGCAATAATACCGATACGTTTCATGGTCTACTCCATTGACATCGTGCCTTTAATCCCTCCTCCCTCCCTTTACAAAAGGGAGGAATTCCCCTCTTTGGCAAAGAGGGGTTAGGGGAGATTTTCAGAAGATGTCTTCTCAATTATGGACTCATTAGTAACTCAACCGATACTTCTCTCTTATCGCTTTTGATAAATCCCTCAACACTTCAAACGCCTTTTCCACGGTTTTCTCTTTATCCGGGTTCAGTAGATTGCAGGTTGCCGGCGCGAGAAGGGATTGACCAAGCAGCTTTTTTTGATCCACGCCTTTCCGGGAGAGGCCTTCCCAGAAAGTCTCGAGCCTTTCCATCAGAGAATTTATCGTCTCCTGCTCTAAAAGTTCGGTATAAGCAGGAACGATCCCCCAAGAAATGGTCCCTCCTCTTGATGGGGGAGGATTAAGGTGGGGGTGATGATTAGATCATTTCCCCCTCACCCTAACCCTCTCCCCCCAGGGGAGAGGGTAGGCCATTCATCCCCCCAGCAGAGCTGGGGGGG
>Ga0210049_1000513_pt1 | contig 32653 bp, 33 predicted proteins | sample CryGeyCG2014_300_2_FD_183964 | JGI IMG/M metagenome (GOLD analysis project Ga0210049, IMG submission 183964) | Groundwater microbial communities from aquifer - Crystal Geyser CG06_land_8/20/14_3.00 (SPAdes) (version 2) | ecosystem: Environmental > Aquatic > Deep subsurface > Groundwater | place... | reverse complement strand
TCCGAAGAGCCTAAACCCCAGGCCACGGAGAAGTAATTAACAAAGTCTTGTTGCCAGCCTCCTGCCAAATCGCTTCAGTCACAAAAGGCATAAAAGGATGGAGGAGCTTAAGAAATATTGCCAGCCCCGACTTAAGTTGAGCCGCCCCGATTTTACCTAATTTCGCCTGCTCGATGACTTCATCGCAATACCAGTGCCAAAACTCGGAATATAAAAACTCTATTGCCTGACTTAAGCGAAAATTTTCAAGGTGGTGGGTGGTCGTTTTAACAAGAGATTCCATTCTTGATTTAAATTCAGGATTTTCCTTAGTTTTTCCGGAAAACTGCCGGACAAAACGGGAAGCGTTCCAGACTTTATTGGTAAAGTTGCGCATGCCCCGGACGTTATCTTCAGAGAGAGAAATGTCGTTTTCGATTAGAGCTCCCCAGACAAGTGACATTCTTAAGGCGTCAGATCCGTATTTTTGGGTCATGACAATCGGATCAATCACATTTCCTTTCGACTTAGAAATCTTTTTTCCCTCACGGTCACGGACGAGGCCATGGATGAGGACGTCTTTAAAAGGAAGTTTTCCAGTTGTGTAAAGTCCCATCATAATCATTCTGATTACCCAGAAGGGGAGAATGTCGTAGGCGGTTTCCATAACCGAGGTCGGGTAGAATTTTTCAAAATCTCCTTCCTTTGTCGTTTTGAGAGTGGCATATGGCCACTGGCAAGATGAGAACCAGGCGTCAAAAGTGTCCGTATCTTGAATAAATTTCTTAGCTTCGCAATGAGAACATTTGTTTGGTTTGGGGCCAGTGGTTATTTCCCAGTTGTGGCATTTTAGACACCGCCACGCCGGTATGCGCAGACCCCAAACAATTTGTCTGGAGATATTCCAATCATACAAGTTTTTAAGCCAATGAGTAGTAATTTTTTTATACCTAGCGGCCGCAAATTTAACATCTCCATCCTCGATTGCTTTCAAGGCAGGTTTAACCAGCGGCTTAACTTTTAAGAACCATTGCTCGGAAGGCCGGGGCTCGATAAGGCCATGATCCCGATAGCAAGTTCCTACGACATGCTTTATTTTATCTGTTTTTTTTATTTTCCCTAGAGCCTCAAGATCTTTTACAACCTCTTTCTGGGCAGCTTCGGTTTTCAGGCCGAGATATTTTTCGGGTGTTTTGATCATTCTTCCCTTTTCATCAATTACTGAAATAAGGGGAAGACCATGACTTAGTCCTATTTCGAAATCGACCGGATCGTGAGCGGGGGTGATTTTCAAAGCCCCGGTGCCGGTGGCAATATCAACCAAGCTGTCGGCGATTATGGGTATTTTCCGGTTGATTAGGGGAATATAGGCCGCCTTTCCAACCAGTTTTTTATACCTTTTGTCTTTGGAATTAACTGCCACCGCCACATCCGCAAAAATTGTTTCCGGCCGGGTGGTGGCAATGGTGATCGTTTCATAGTCAAGATAATAAAGGTTATCGTCACGCTCAACCGTATCCACTTCCAGTTGGGAAAAATTGGTGCCACACCGAGGACAATAATTTACCATCTTGACTCCTCGGTAAATAAGTCCGTCAGCAAACATCTTTTTAAATGTTTGATAAACGATTTTGATAATGTCAGTGTCCAGCGTAAATTTGTTTCTGGTCCAGTCGCAGGAGGCCCCAAGAATTTTGAGTTGGCTTTCCATACTTGATTTATTATTCTGCACGTAATCCCAAATCATTTTGTATAAAGTGTCGCGGTCAAAGTCAAACCTGCTTTTTCCCTCTTCTTTTAATTTCTTTTCAAAAACAAATTGGGTCTCGATGCCGGCATGATCGGCTCCGGGAAGCCAAAGGGTGGGCTCCCCCTTCATTCGGTGATACCTGGTTAAGATGTCTTCAATCGCCACGAATCTGGCGTGGCCAATATGTAAAGGATCACTGGCGTTGGGAGGGGGCATGATTATACAGAATGGCTGATGGCTAATGGTTAATGGTTGAGTAGGCGAAAACGCTCCGGATTTTTCCCAGAGAGAATAAATTTCTTGCTCGTATTTGGTGTGGTCATATCGCGGTTCCATATTTCCAATTTTACCACGTTTGCTGCTCTAGTTTAGGAGACTTGCCCGGTGGGTGAGGATATTGCCCCAAGTCAATAGTTTTTCCGCCCAGGCAAGCGGGTCTTTGGGGTTTTTATCTTTTCTTAATAGACGGTATTCGTTTCGGAATCTAGTATAAGTAGGCGCGAAGTTTTTGGGAAACCTTGTTTTGTCTAAGGATTCGAAATATTGATCCGTATCTTTCAGGAAGATGCGGATTTTTTCTTTCCTGTCGGCAAATCCATCCGCGGCCCAATTGCCGATCCGGGTCAGGTTCATGGCCAGATCAAGAATTTTTGATTTAGTGTCCATTTTAAGATAAAAGCTGTTTGATGATTTTGGCAAACTTGTTTCGAATGCCGGCGTCCAGAATATCCCGGCTGGGGTTATTTTGTTTTGGCCTTAAATTGATTATCGAATTGTAGTCGATTTCTTTAGTTTTCAGATCGTAACCGCCTCCCCAGAGATTTTCCTGTTTTGAACCGGTTTCCAAAAGACTTTTTTCTTCTTCAAAGTGCCTGTCCACGCCGCCGGCCAGAATTTCCTTTTCAATATCAACCACAACTTTGATATAGCCGGAAAAGTGTTTGGTAAGTTTCTCGAGTTCTTTTACCGACGCCTTTTTGGTAATCATTAAAACCATACCCGCATTTTAACCCAAATATTTGTTTACAACCACCGCAAGCTTACGTTTTGCAGAGTTAGGCAAGCTTCATTCTTGGCTCGCGGTCGAGGGAATTGAAATCTTTGACAAATTCTTTTCTTTGAGCTTTGAAGTAAGCAGCCACGCCAACCATGGCGGCATTATCTCCGCAAAGTTTTTTGGCGTAGGGGACATGCAGGGTGATGCCCCGAGCCCTTAACAGTTTTTGCAGTTTCGCTCTAAGAAGATTGTTATTGGCAACTCCTCCGCCGAGCAGCAAATGGTTAATGGTTAATGGTAAATGGTTAATTTGATAAGACAAAACATTTTCGATATGTTTAAAAGCGGCTTCTTGAAAAGAAGCGGCAAGATTGCAGATTTTTTCTTTGGTAAGGGGTTTTTCTTTTTCAATTAGTCTGACGAAAGCGGTTTTTAAGCCCGAATAGCTAAATCTGTTTTTGATTTTATCCTCTATTAAGGGGATGGGAAGGGAATATGCTTTTGGGTTTCCCTCACGCGCAAATTTTTCTAAGATTGCTCCTCCGGGATATCCCAGCCCGAGAAGTCTGGCGGCTTTATCTAGTGCTTCTCCCAAAGCATCGTCGACTGTTTGGGCCAGGACTTTATATTTCCCAATTTTTTCAATTAGGATAAATTGGGTGTTTCCGCCTGAAACCACCAAACCCAACATTGGAAATTTGTAATTTCGAGGCCGCGCCAACGGGCTGAGCAAGTGTCCTTCGATATGATTGACGGCAATTAGGGGTTTGTGATATTGGGCTGCCAATTCTTTAGCTTTGGAAATTCCGACCTCCAGAGCAATTGCTAGTCCTGGGCCGACAGTGACGGCAATAGCGTCAATAGTAAATGGCGCACGGCGGCTTGTAGAGATGGCTTTTTGGACAACAAAATCTATCCGTTCCCGGTGCATTCTTTGGGCCAAAGAGGGCATGACCCCGCCCCATTTGGCATGCTGGCTGGCCTGACTCCAAACAATGTTCGAAAGAACTTTTGTGTTTTCGGTTACGGCTGCTGCGGTTTCGTCACAACTGGTATCAATGGCTAAAATTTTCATTTAAAGCGCCCCCCAAGAGATTAAACGATCGTTGGGATTTTTCCCATACTTAATCTTTACCCAAATTATTATCGCCTGGCCACGGTATTTTCTGATTGCTTCTGCTACTTTCTCGGCCCATTCGATGGCCACAACCTTATTTTTATCCTCAATCATTTTCAGAAAGCCTAAAATTTCCAGCTCTTGAGGATTTTCCAATCTCCAGACATCGATATGAGCCAATTCCCCGTATTCCAGAATCAAATTGAAAGTAGGGGAGACAATTTCTTCTTTTATTCCTAAAACCTTCCCCAAACCTTTAGTAAATTGGGTTTTGCCGGCACCCATTTCTCCTTCTAAGGCAAAAACGATCGGTCTTTGTCCGAGATAACCTTCGTATTTTTGGAAAAGTTCTTTAGCTAGATTTTGAGTGTTTTCCTTCGACCGGCTCAAGATTTCATTTTTATCTTTTAACCTGACCTCCCCCTGTCTAAGAATAGCCGGATCATCAAGGGTAGTATCAATTACGGTTGAGGGCTCGTGGGGAGGGAGTTTGCCGGCATCAACAATTAAGTCAAGCAAAGATTTTTGTTTTTCGGAGATGTTCTCCAAGATATCGGAAATTTGGTAGGGACGTTTTTGGTATGAGGCGTTGGCTGAAGTGGCGGTTATCGGAACCCTAAGTTTTTTGACAATTTCGATTACCAGCTTATATTTGGGTATTCTGATTCCTAGGGTTCCGTTTTCGGATTCAACCCCAGGGGCAACCTTGTGTTTGCCGGCAGAAACTACCGTTACCGGCCCAGGCAGAAATTCCCGGTACAAATTCCTGGCGGTTTGGTTTAAGAAAACATATTTTTCGGCCATTTTTTGGTCGGCTACTGCCACCGAGTAAGGTTTGCCAAAAGGTCTTTTTTTGTAGGCGTTTAGCTTAAGCACGGCCTGGGGGTTGGTGGCCTTAACCCCGACACCATAAAGAGTTTCGGTGGGGTAGATGACCAAACCGCCCCTTTTTAAAACCCTAACTGCAGTTTCCACCGCCTTCGGATTTTGTTTGACAATTTTCATGCCTAATTCTACTGCGCGGTTCCCCTTAAGTAAACATTGGCCCATGGTTGGTAGTTGGAGACAAAGGTTTTTTCGAAAAGAACCAGATTAACGCGTTCGACGCGGTAGGTAAAAGTGGCCGTACCGCCCCAGGCCCTATGCTCGGTTTGGACAATTTTCCCAGCGGGGAGAGTGGGATCATCTTGGTAAACATCGGCCGGAGGAGGAATCTGTTTGGTTAAGACTGTTTTGGAGATCTCCACCGTTCGGCCGTCTTTGGTGCCGTAAATTTCAAAAACAAGCATTAATCTAGAGGCATCAACCGTCGTTTGAATCAGGATGTGCTTTGCCGTGTCATTTTTAATTTTTAAATCAACCGTCGGAGCATAGACTGTAGCGTCTAGCCCGGGGTCGGATTTTTGCTCGTAATAGCCGACCCGGTAAGCATGCGCCGTTCTGGCCAGGATGGGCAAGCCGGCATTTAGGGCAGCCCGAAAAAGAGTGGTCGAGACCTGGCAAACTCCGCCGCCGTCACCAAGTACGGTTTTACCTTCTTGGATAATATAAGCGGGTTGGTATCCGGTTTGGGCGGAAATATCACCCACCGTGTCGTTGAAGGAAAGTACGTCTCCGGGAGCGACCAAGACACCTTTAAATTTTGAGGAAGCCAGGGTAAGGTTATGAATTCTACCCGGGATTGAGCCGGCAAAATAGGAAACCCCGCGGCCGATTAACTCTTTAATACCTAAATTATTGATATCGCCGGTTTTGATTGTCGCAGGGGTGATATTCACCGGGACATTGACCGTAACTGTTTTTTCGTCAGTTTCTTCCAGTGTTCTTAGGTTTCCGGTAAACACCTGGCCCAAAAAATCTTGTTTGACCTTGACGCCGTCACGGGAGGGTTTAAATTCCTGGACCCTGTTGTCGTTAAAGATAAAGACAGAATTTTCCGGGTCGCGATTAAGGCTTTTGGCAATTTCCTCAACCGCCTGGGAGATTTTTTCGTTTAAGTACAGTCCGGCCGGGTCAATAAACTTGATTAAATATGGACCCTGAAAGGTAAAAACACTGTTTTCGTATTTAAATTCGAGAGATTTCGGCAAAAGCGCTTCTCCCCGCGCCTGCAGTTTGGCCAGCTGGGCAGCAGAGAGGGTCGGGTCAATTTTGTTTAAGGGAATCTCAAGAGGCGAACTTTGGCTATAAGCGAAAGCGGCGCCTATCCTGATTTTTAAGAGTTCGCGGTCAAGTTTATCGCCGGCCGCGCCTTTTTCAACCACCACCAGGCTGTTGGTATATTTGATGGTAGGGTAAACCGGTTCGGTCTCGACTTGGCCCGCGATTACAGAAACCTGTTGGTCAAGTTTTTCTTCGTTCTTGCTAAACCTTAGACCCAGGGAAGCCTTTTTAAAAAGAGAAGCCGCTCTTTGGGCCAGATCCAAAACAATATTACCGGTCCGGTAAAGGTTAAAGGCGGCATCAACCGAGACCGGAATATCCGGCTCCAAATCAACCGAGGCCGGCGTAATTTCGAAACTCTGATTGCTTCCTTGAAGAATAATCTTGTCTGGAATTTTTATATTTTGGCTTAAAGAGGTAATGGCTTCGGTTTTGGTTTTACCTCCCAGATTAATTCCGGCCACCAGGGTGTTGGGGAAGACTCGGCCGGTAAAGGCTAGATTAAAAAGGCAAAAGGTAATAACTAGAAGTTCAAAAAGGATTAGTAAACTCTTTTTTGCCATATCGTAAATATGATAACATGGTAAGATGGCTGAACAAACACCACCCATACCCAGCATCTACTCTAGCTCTAGTACTGTTGCCGAAACACCCGTCAGCCCAGTCTCATCGGTAGCGTCGGTGGTTACCCCCAAAAAGCCGTTTTTAAAGTACTTGGTTTTTATTTTTTTGGGTCTGGCTTTAATCGGCGGAATAATTTTTTTCCTGGTAAGACGAAATTCCAATAAAGGCTCAAGCGGAGAGATTACTTGGTGGGGCCTTTGGGAGGATGAGCCGACGGTGGCCCCCCTGATTACGGAATACCAGCTCAAAAATCCCAAAGTAACGATTAAGTATGTCAAACAGTCCCAGCAAGACTATAGAGAAAGGCTCACTAACGCTCTGGCTAAAGGCACCGGACCTGATATTTTTACTTTTCATAACTCCTGGGTCCCGATGTTTAAAAATGATTTAAATCTCATGCCCGCAACGGTGATGTCTGCCTCCGAATTTGCCCAAATCTTTTATCCCGTCGCCGCCTCGGATTTAATTATGGGAACCGGAATTTTGGGGATTCCCTTGGAATATGACGCGATCACCCTGTTTATTAATGATGACCTTTTTGCTTCAGCGGGCGCAACTCCTCCGGCCACCTGGGACGATTTGAGAAAAACCGCCATTATCCTGACCCAAAAAGACGAGCGGGGTATAATTCTCCAGTCCGGTGTGGCTTTGGGCCGGACCGAGAATGTAGATCACTGGCCGGAAATTCTGGCTTTGATGATGCTTCAAAACGGAGTTGACTTGGCTAAGCCTGCCGGTAGACTGGCCCAAGATGCCCTGACTTTTTTTACTCTTTTTTCCTCGACCGATGGGGTCTGGGACGCGACTTTGCCTAAATCGACGGCCATGTTTGCCGGGGGGAAGTTGGCGATGTACTTTGGTCCTTCCTGGCGGGCATTCGAAATCGCTCAGCAAAACCCGTCTTTGAAATTTAGCACTTTCCCTTTACCCCAGCTTCCCAAGGCCTCGTCTGGCCAAAAAGACGTTGCCTACGCTTCATATTGGGCAGAGGGGGTTTGGGAGAAAAGTAAGAATAAAACTGTCGCTTGGGATTTTTTGAAATTTATTTCTTCTCAAGATTCTCTAGCTAAATTGTACGCCAATGCTGCCAAACAAAGGACCTTTGGTGAACCTTATCCACGGGTTGATATGGCGGGGCTTTTAAATTCCCACCCTGTCTTAGGTTCAATTGTTTCGAAGGCGCCCAACGCCCGCAGTTGGTATTTGCAGAGCCGGACTTTTGATGGCCCAACCGGAATAAATTCCTTAATAAATAAATATTTTGAAGATGCCATAAATGCCGTTAACTCTGGCACGGCGGCCGATAAAGCTTTGGAAACAGCAGCCCAAGGAGTAGCCCAGGTTTTGCGTCAATATGGCGTTACTAAATAAGGGGCCAAAAGCCTCAATTGCCTATCATAGTATCTTCAATTTTCTGCTCGCTCGGGCCGAGTTAAAAAAGTGGGAAATCGGACCGAAGGGGCTTGGTGAAATTACAAATTACAAATTACAAATTACAAATAGACAAAACCTCAAAACCCGGAAAATAAGGGAAAAAATTTCTCACCAAAAATTAAAAATTGCCCGGAGAGCCGCAAAACTTTTGGGTAAAATCCCTACGGTCAAAATGATGGCTGTGACAGGGGCTTTGGCGATGAAGAACGCGACAGCCGAAAGCGACATTGACTTGATGATTATCACCAAAGCCAACACCCTGTGGCTTACCAGGTTTTTTGTGTATTTACTATTACGAATTAAGAACTATGACATAAGAAAACCAAAGCAAAAAACCCAGAAGAATAAACTTTGTTTAAATATCTGGATTGACGAAACTGCTTTGGAGTGGGAGAAGAAAGACAGAAATATCTACACTGCTCACGAAATTGCCCAGATTATGCCGCTGGTAAATAAAGACCGGACTTACAAAAGATTCCTGCGGGCAAACAAGTGGATTTTGGACTATTGGCCGAAGGCGGTGAGGATGAACAATGAATTACGAATTATGAATTATGCAAAAAACCCATTATACGTAATACTTAATTCATTATTCGCGTTGGTTAACAAAGTGGCCTTCAAAATGCAATATCTGTATATGAAGCCAAAAATTACCCGTGAGGTTGTAACTCCCCATAAAGCCCTTTTTCACCCCAGAAATTGGGGTAAGATAGTACTTGACAGACTTAAAGTCTGTTTATAAAATAGCACTCTAGGAATTAGAATGCCAAAACGATGCCACATAAAATAATAAATTTAAAACCTACTGCCGGCTATGTGATTATTAAACCCCTGGAGGCGGAAACCAAAACTTCTTCCGGTATTTATCTTCCTGATTCGGCGGGGGAGAAACCCCAGAAAGGGAAAGTCTTGGCGGTTGGGGCTCCGGAGTTAACCGAAAAAGGAACTAAAAAAAACTCTCCCTGCAAAGTCGGGGATAAGGTGATTTACAAAAAGTGGGGAGGCAATGAGGTTAAAATTGGCAATATTGAATATCTGTTTGTGAAGTTTGAGGACGTCTTAGCTGTCGAGGCGTAAGACGTGGTGAGCGAAGTCGAACCATTATGGCTAAACAGCTGAAATTCGGCAAAGTCGCCCGAGCCGCTCTGGTTAAGGGGATTGATATTGTGGCCAAGGCGGTGGTAACCACCTTGGGTCCGAAAGGCCGCAATATCGCCTTGGACAAAAAGTGGGGAGCCCCCAATATTGTCCATGACGGCGTTTCAGTAGCCAAGGAAATAGACTTGCCTGATCCGTTCGAAAACATGGGAGCCCAACTGGTTAAAGAAGCAGCTTCCAAAACCAACGATACGGCCGGAGACGGGACAACCACCTCGACCCTTTTGGCTCAGGTGATGACCAAGGCGGGAATGAGAAAGGTTGACGCCGGCGCTAATCCGATGATCGTTAAAAAGGGGATTGAAAAGGCGGTGGAGACGGTTGTTGCGGAGTTAAAAAAGATAGCCAAGCCGATTAAAAACAAAGAAGAAATTGCCCAAGTGGCCACGATCTCGGCCGGAGATGAAGCAATCGGGGCCAAAATCGCCGAAGCTTTGGAAAAAGTCGGTCGGGATGGGGTAGTTACGGTGGAAGAGGGCAAGGGACTAACGATCGATATTGAATACAAAGAAGGGATGGAATTTGACCGGGGTTACGCTTCAGCCTACTTTGTCACCAACCCGGAAAAAATGGAGGCGGAAGTTGAGGATGCTTACCTGCTTTTAACCGATAAAAAGATTTCTTCAATTCAGGAACTTTTGCCTTTTTTGGAAAAGTTTGTCAAAGTTTCCAAGAATTTGGTGATTATTGCCGATGAGATTGAAGGAGAGGCCCTGGCGACTTTAGTAGTTAATAAACTGCGCGGTACGTTTAATGTGCTGGCGATTAAAGCTCCCGGATTTGGCGACAGGCGCAAAGAAAGCCTGGAAGATATAGCGATTTTAACCGGCGGGACTTTGATTAGTGAAGATACCGGCCGGAAATTGGAATCGATTGAAGTCGCCGATTTGGGCCAAGCCGAGAAGGTTTGGGCAGATAAAGATAATGCCAGGATAATCGGTGGCAAGGGGGATAAAAAGGCGATTGAAGCTCGGGTTAAGCTGCTTAAATCTCAAGTTAACCAGACGGATTCAGATTTTGACAAGGAAAAATTGGAAGAAAGGTTAGCAAAACTGGCCGGCGGCGTGGCCCAGATTAATGTCGGGGCAGCCACGGAAATTGAGCTTAACGAGAAAAAGGAAAGAGTCAAAGATGCGGTGGAGGCCACCAGGGCGGCGAGCGAGGAAGGAATTGTGCCGGGAGGAGAAACGGCTTTTATCAGGGCCAGGGAAGTAGTTAAGAAAATTAAAGTAGCCGGTGACGAACAGGTGGGAGTCAATATCGTTTACGGGGCTTTGGAAGAGCCGATTAGATGGTTGGTGAAAAACGCCGGGGATGACGATAAAGTAGTCGTGGCTAAGATTTTAGCTTCAAAAGACGTTGATTTTGGCTACAATGCTCTTACCGGAGAGTTTGGCTCGATGACCAAGATGGGAATAATTGACCCGGTTAAAGTCACCCGTTCCGCTTTGCAAAATGCCGCCTCGGTGGCGGCCATGGTAATTACTACAGAAGGGCTTGTTTGCGACAAGCCAGAACTTAAGAAAGATGTGCCCCAAATGCCCCCGGGCGGAATGGATTATTAAATCGGAGAGACAGGGGAGGGAAGAATGACAAAGGGATTAATCGGAACTCCGTGATTCCTAATTTCCAGATGCAAATGTGGTCCGGTGGTGTGGCCGGTGGCGCCGACCTTACCAAGTTGGGTTAAAGTTGTTACTTTTTGGCCCGGCTCTACCTCGATTTTAGCCAAATGAGCGTAAAGAGAACTGGTCTCATTTCCGTGGTTGACCAAAATTGCGTTTCCGTAGGCGTAGCGCGAGTAGGAAACATCTTCAACCACGCCGTCTTTAACCGGAAAGACACCAACTCCTTTCGGAGCAGCCAGGTCTATTCCCGGGTGAAACAAAGAGAACCCTTGGGTGATTGTGTAGTTTTCCAGCGGATATTGAACTGTTTTTTGGGTAACAATCGGGCCGCTGGTCTCGCCAACTATAGTCAATTCAGCCTCAATCGGAGGAACGGTGTTGGGAATAAATGAACCCAAAAAGACCATTAAAGCCAAATTGCCCCCCAGGGCTTTTTTGAAGCTTTTATGCTCAAAAACACGTCTAAGAAACGGTTTTAACATTAAAAATCCCCTGCTGCACAGGGGAGCCGCGAGTTTACACCAACAAAACCCAAAAAGTCAAGTTTGGGGAACTATTTTGAGGGAGACCGGAGAGGTCTGGTGAAGTCAGATCTAGCTCTGCCGGAAACTGGTGCAACACCGTTTTTTTTAGAGAACGTTTTTGAACAAATTCGAACGTATTTCAAAGGAAGCGGCGGCTGACCGCACCAGCCGCCGCACTATTTGTACGTTCGGCCTGCGGCCTCGCAAAAAGTCGGCTCGAACATTCCGCCGAAGGCGGAACAAAGAAAAACGCAAAATTTTTAAAGAACTTTTTAAACTTAAATGGCACAACCGGTGGACTCAACAAGAATTGTGTTCTTATTGTCCGATTGCGCCATTAAAAAACACAATTCGTAAATCGTTGAGTCCATTATTATTATACCAAAAATGAAAAAGGAAAGTAAGTGAATAGATACTTGAATTTCTAAAATATGCTATACTTTTTCATAGAGGTACATATGGAAAATCAAATGAATGTTGGAAGTCAAAATACCCAACAAATTGGGCAAAATCCTGTTAATCAACCAGTTATTCCACCAGAAAAACCAAAAACAAATTATTTATTGATCGGTGGAATAATTTTGGCCTGTTTTGTAATTTTTGGTTTCGGTGGTTATTTATTAGGAAAACAATCTTCGAGTTCTGATCAAAGCACAAATAATATACAAAACCAGACAACCCCTACCGAAACACCAGCAACTAACCCTCCAACTTCATCGCCCACAACAACTCAACAAACAGGATTGCCATCAACCCCTGTTAAGGAAAAGGCATCACTAGTTTCAACTCAAGGATGGAGAATGGAAAATATTGACAACTTATCACTGAAACTTCCTTCATCGGCTATTTTTACAAAAGCTAATTGTTATAACTCTTACGAATATTGTTACACTATTACCAAGCATGATGAAAATCATCTAAGCCCCCCAGTCTCTATATCTATAAAAACTTATCAAGGTGGCTCTCGTAGACAAGAAGCTGAATTAGATCCAAACACACTTGATCAATACTCGTTCAAGGAGAGATTGTATGGTAGCATTGACGGTCTTGACGCACTTTTTATTTGCAAAATAAAAGAGTGTACGGCTTTTAGAAATATAGTCTTTGTTGTTGATGGTAAATTAGTAAAAGTAATGGATGGTGTATACAAACAAGGAAGCAACTCAACAATTTTAGAAAGTGCTGTCACCAATACAATTATTTCTTCATTCACAACAAAATAAATACAATTATGCCAGCGGAGCTGGCAAAATCGCGCGCAAAAAAAATAGTTGCCGTGATTTATCCATCATGGCAAAAAAAGTCGGCTCGAACTACTTTTTATTTAATCGGCAACTCCGGCCAAACTTAAAATATCCCTTTGCAGCGCTCGCATCGGACGCCGGCGTTGCGAGCGCCGCACCCAATCAATCCGCAATTTCCAAAATGGTGACCTGTGAGGGAATCGAACCCTCGTAAACGGTTTTGTCTCGCGGAGCGAGATCCTGCTCCGCAGGACAGACCGCTTTTGGAGGCCACGACCAGAATCGAACTGGTGCATAGCTGTTTTGCAGACAGCCGTGTTTCCTCTTCACCACGTGGCCACTTCAGATATTATATCAAACTTTCTTTCAGCCTGGACAAAAATTCTTTTTTAACCGCATGCATTACAGCACTTTGAAGAACATAAACATAATACATAAACTACTCGAGCACCTGGTCGTGAGCATATTTTAACTGATATGTTAAACTTTCTCTACAATGAGTAAGTTTTGGAAAATTGTTCTTATCTTGTTGGGATTTGGCTTTTTAGCATTAGCCGCCCTTTTTGCGCTTGGCTATTTTAAACCCAAGAAGGCGGGAATCAGAATTACCTCTGTCCCGGCGGCAGTTGTATTTATCAACGGAAACCAAGTTGGCAAAACTCCATATGAGGCGACTTTTGGGGCCGGTGAGGTAGGTTTAAAACTGATGCCGGATGCCGGCGATAAACCTCTGGCCAATTTTGAAACCAGGGTTTTATTAAGCTCTGGTATTCAAACCGTAATTTCCAGGAACTTTGCCGAAACAGAAGCTTTGTCTTCCGGAGAAATAGTTTCTTTTGAAAGGACTCCGGGTATTGAAGCCGCTCTGGCAGTAGTTTCCGATCCGGATTCAGTCCAAATTGCCATTGACGGCACGCCCCGGGGCTTTGCGCCCTATAAAACCTCGACACTGACGGTGGGCCAACACCAAATCGGAGTTTCCGCCCCCGGCTATGTTGAGCAGACTTTGACAGTTAACACCCGGGCGGGTTATAAACTGACTGTCGTTGTGAAATTGGCGGTCAATTCGGCTGTTCAACCAACTCCCTCGGCGGCGCCCGGGGTGAGCCCAACCCCGACACCCGTAGCCAAGCTTCAGGTGCTGATTTTGCAAACCCCAAACGGTTTTTTGCGGGTCAGGGTCGGGCCAAGTACGAATGCGGAAGAAATCGGCCGGGTTGAACCGGGTAAAAAATACCTGCTGGTCGAAAAAGATTCCCAAACCGACTGGCTTAAAATTGAGTACTTAACCGGACAAACGGGGTGGGTTTCGGGAGAATACGCTCAAATAGAAACTCCGCCGTAGAAGACCCAAACTACCAGGCCAATCCAGGCGGCAACGGTGATAGTGAGAGCCTTGTCGGTCAAAAGAACTTTTTCGGGCGCCTCGGATTTGTCGCCGAAGATCAGGTACTCATAACGCATGATACCGAAGATGACGACAGGAATGGTAATCATCAAAAGTTTGCCGATAGTGGTGGTTTTGGATAACTCGGCCAAGACCAGCCAAATTGGCAAAGAGGCCTTGGGGCCTTCAAAAAAAGTAAATAAGGCCCAGGAAACCCAGGCGGCGTTACCAAACATGGTGACGTAGGAATTCAGAAGCCCTTTGTTGTAATTGTTTAAGCTTTGGCGAGTGGCTCCGAAAGTGGTGGTTTTGATGTTTAACTCCGCCCTTCGCTTGCCCGAAGCCAGGAAAAGAGCGATAGAGATAACACAAAGCAGGAACCAAACCGAAAGATGGGCATTAATTACCACCGCTCCGGCATAGACTCTTAAAATAAAGCCGAAAGCAATAATTAAAATATCGACAATCGGAATATTTTTAAGCTTGACCGAGTAAAGAACCTGCAGAATTAGGTAGGTCCAGACAAGATAGCTGAATAAATTGCCTAAACTCTGGGCAAGGATAATTGCCAGAAAAGCCAAAACAACCGCTTCGATTAAGGCAATCGAAACCGGGAGCTTGCCTGAGGCGATCGGCCGGTTTTTCTTGATCGGGTGAACCCGATCGGCTTTGATATCAAGAATATCGTTGATGATGTAAGCAGTGGAAGTGATCAAGCAAAAGCAAATGAAAGCCCAGAAAACCGTAAAAAACGGGAATTTGTGATAAAGGTAGCCGGTGAAAAGGAGAGCCGCAAAGACAGACAGGTTTTTAACCCAGTGAATCGGTCTGGCTACTTTGATAAGCGAGATCGGTAAGTCAGCCATATAAACAATCCTCCTAAAACGACGGTGATCCCCACCATTATATATAATTTGGAGTCGGTGTTCAAATTAAGGGCCAAGATTCCCAAAACAGCGGTTATCAACCAGTAGAATAAAGCCACCTTTCTTTTACCCCACCCCAAGCCTAGGAGTTTGTGATGTAAATGTCCCCGATCGCCCCAAACAGGGGATTTACCGGCTAAGATGCGCCGCAGGATGGTATAGCCGGTATCAATCAGGGGCACTCCTAAAACCACGGTTAAGATTCCGACTTTGGTGGTGGAGAGGATAGTTAAGACCGCCAGCAGGTAACCGGCCAGGGTGCTGCCGGAATACCCCGGCATGATTTTTTGGGGAAAGAAATTCCAGGGCAAAAAGCCCAGGTAAGCCCCGGCCACGATAGTACTCAAAATAATAATCGGCCACTGATTAGGGTCTTGGGCAAACTTTAAAGAAAAGGCAACGATGGAAATAGCGGCAATAGCGACAACTCCGGGTAGCTGGCCGTCAACGCCTTTAGCGCCCATGTTAAGCATGTTCATAATAAACACAATCCAGAAAAGAGCGAACAAATCCGAGAGAACCCAGATACTCCGCGTTTTGCCCCAGAAATCAAAAACCAGTTGAGGCTGGGAAAGGTCGATTATTCCGCCGCCGGGTCGGGAGATAAAAGCAATGCCGATGCCGGCGGCAATAGGAAAAAGAGCGGCCATAAAGCCCAAGAATAATCTTAAATAAGGGTTAAGGTTATATTTGTCATCCAAAATCCCCACTAAGGTAATCAGGATTGCTCCTGCGAGAATTCCGATGAGGTGTTTATCCAAGGGTAGAAAAACAAGCGAACTGGCGGCAATTGCCAGAAAGGTAGCCAGACCGCCGGCCCGGGGAACCGGGTAGGTGTGAATTACCTTGATGTGCCGGTTGATTTTGGGGTCATCGATAATCCGGAATTTTCGGGCAAATTTAATAACCAGGGGAGTTAAGAAAAAGGCTGTCCCCAGCGCCACCAATCCGGGCAGGAGAATCGAAAAAATATCAGGCCGCATTTTTTAGAAATTTCCGACCAAAAAAATAATTTTAAGGGTAGTAATTCCGGCAAAAACCGCAGAGGCCAGGCCGGCTACGGCGAATGCCTTTTTTAAGAAATCGTCTTTAGTTAAACGGGCCAAGAGTAAATTAAATAAAATAATCAGGCCGGAGAGAATTGCCGGGATAAGTAAGAAGACGGGTTTGGTCAGTTGGTCTTCTCCCAGGGGCAGTCCGTAAAAAAGCGGGACTTGGGGGGGGAGTCTGCCTTGGGCAAAAAGGACAAAAATGGCTGTCAGCAAATCAATTGCCCCGCCGGCCAAAATGTAATTTTTTAACGGGACTTTATCCATATTTCCGCGGCCTCGATCCGGTTGATAAGAAGGTAGCTGGTTTTTAAAAGCGGATTAAGTTCGGCAAAAGCTTTTGCCTCGGGGGAAAGAATTATAAATTTAGGTTTATTTTGGGAAAGAAGAAGAGCCACCTTAGCTTGACTGGAAAAATCCCTGACGTGATAGTCGGCTGTAAATTTGATCGGCGGTAGTCGGCGGGAAAGAGCGTAAATCGCCGGAGAATCCGGTCCCCAGACAAAGACCCGGTCCGAAAGCCGGGAGGAGTTAACCAGAAAATCGGCGATTAGATAATTTCGGTTGGTGGAGTGCCCGAATTGGGAAAAGTATTTTTCTTTGGAGTCGAGCCCGACGGTGAATCTGGCGAAATGTAAATAGTAAGAAACAGTCGGGTAATACCAGAATTTGTAGAAGACCGGGACAAGAAAAGTGAGAAAAAGCGGGATTACGGTTAATGACTGGGTTAAGCTTTTGTCAGCCAGGAGGATTCCCAAAAGAATCGAGGCCGGGGCAGCGGTTTGGAGAAGGTAGTGAGGGTAGGGCCGTTCCGAAAGAGTTGCGGCAAAAAGAGCCAAAAGTGTCCAGACCGAAGCCAAAATAAAAGGCGGGGTGAGCCTTTTATGGAATTTAAACAAAGTTGCCAAACCGACCAAAACTAAAGCGGCCCTGATGAAAAAGGGTAGGTTTCTAACCAAAAAACTTTTCTGAACATCACCCTGCCGCCAAGAGGAAACATAGCCGATATTTTCCAAGAATGCTGCCCGGAGATAATCCGCCAGAGCACCTTGGCTAAAGAACCAGAGAAAACTCAAGGCAATGGGGATTAAGAAACCCGCCAGGATCCAAAGAGTCTTTTTGAATTTAAACTGGCGGCTGATTAGCCAGAAGACAATCACGACGGGCAGATCAAATAAGGCCGGGATTTTGGTGAGAGAGGAGAGCCCGAAAAGAAAACCGGCCAGCATTAAATTTTCAGCCTTTAGCTTTTTGGTAAGCAGCAGGTAGAAAGCGGGCAAGGAAAAGGCCATCATGAAGTTTTCGGCGTTGGCGATATTACCTTCCAAAAACGGAAGGGTGGTTAAAAGGGCAAAGATGAGAGTGGCCAACCTTTGGACTTTGGTGTTATTGGCGAAGAGATGTTTGACGATCTTGGCAAAAAAAACAATGGCCACGATCCCGGTAATGGCCAGAAAAATTTTAAACCAGACTAAGTTGCCGGCTGCGGCCGCAATCAAATAAAGAATGGGGGGCTTGTTGTCGTGCAGGCCGGAATAAAGCGGGACTCCTTGTCTGATTCCCTGACCTAAGGTTAAATAAATCATTTCGTCGCCGTAGTAATAAGGTTCAAAGAAAGAAGGGATGCGTAAGATAAGAACAATAAACAACAGGATTACCAACCAATTGGGAAGACTGATCTTAGCCAAAAAAGCGTGGATTTTTTTCATGGCCGATATATACTACAATTCTAGCATATGGAGACTTGTCTAGTTACAGGAGGGGCGGGATTTATTGGTAGCCACCTGTGCGATTTGTTATTGGCCAAAGGATACAAAGTAATTTGTCTGGATAATCTTCTGACCGGCAGCGAAAAAAATATCGAGCATCTTTTAGGCAATCCTAATTTTGAGTTTATTCAGGCCGATGTTTGCGAGCCTTTAGCCATTAGCCATCAGCCTTTAGCCATTAGCCATATTTTTCACTTTGCCTCTCCGGCTTCCCCGGTTGATTACCAAAACCATTCCGAAGAAACTCTTTTGGCCAATTCTTTGGGAACCTTAAATATGCTCAAATTGGCAGCCAAGCTCAAGGCCAGGATTTTGGTGACTTCAACTTCGGAAATTTACGGCGATCCTCTGGAGCATCCCCAAAAAGAAACTTACCTCGGTAACGTTAATTCCTTCGGCCCTCGAGCTTGTTATGATGAGAGTAAGCGTTTTGCCGAAGCCGCCACCTACGTTTATTTGAAAAAATACGGTCTTGATGCCCGGCTGATTCGAATTTTCAATACTTTTGGCCCCAGAATGCAGAAAGATGACGGTCGGGTGATTTCCAACTTCATTACCCGGGCCTTGGTTAACTCTCCCTTGAATATTGACGGCGATGGAACCCAGACGAGGTCGTTTTGCTTTGTGGCCGACATGGTTGAGGGAATTTATAAAGCAATGTTTACGGAGGGAACAAAAGGAGAAATATTTAACTTGGGTAACCCCGAAGAATATTCAGTAAAAGATCTGGCTCAAAAAATAATTGAATTAACGAATTCTAAATCAAAGATCGTTTTCAACGGGGTTTTTCGGGAAGATGATCCGATGCGCCGGAGGCCTGATATTTCCAAGGCCAAGAAAGTTTTGGGCTGGGAACCCAGAATCTCGGTTACCGAAGGTCTTAAAAAAACAATTGAGTATTATAAAAATTTGCAAAATGAATATTGATGCCAGAAGATATTGGATAGGTGGGCATAAAAAATATTTAACTACTCCGTGGATAAATAAACCGACAATTTTTGCTACGCAAGTTGTTAAGTATTTTCCTAAAAAAGCTAAACTGCTGGATTTAGGAGCCGGACAGGGGCAAGACTCGAGATTCTTTGCCAAGAAAGGTTTTGAGGTTTTATGTACTGATTTTTCAGATATTGCTTTGAAAATCGCTAAAGAAAAGGCAAACCCTTCTACACTTTCTCGGTGACTTTATACTCTAAATATTTTCCCAGCATCAGACGGGTGTGGGCGTTAAGGCCAGGCAAGGCCGAAAGCAGGAATCCGGAGATAGGCATGAGGATAAATTCAAGAGGCGAAAGCAGGGTAAAAAATCTGGAGTGTTTTCCTTGTCTTTTGGGTTTATAAACGGCGTCGATGAAAAAAGTGACCAAAAGAGCGACTAAACAGACGGAAAGAATAAACGAAGAAAGTTTAGGTACGGTAAAGCCTAAAGTTGTTCTGGCAAAGGCCGGGTTAAGCAAGGATGGCAGGGTAATACCGATGGTAATTAAAAACCAGTGAATCGGCCAGGAGAAATGCGCCCAGAGGGCCCACATCACCCGGGTGGTTTTATCCCAAAAAGGCACGCCCTCAATTGTTAGATAGTTTTTGATTATCCACGGATCGTCGGAGACTCCATAGGCCCAGCGTTTGTATTGTTCAAATTGATTTTTAATGGTTTTCCAAAAACCGGACGATTGAGCGGCGTCGGCATAAATAGGCAGATAAATTGGCTCAACCTCAACCCCGCCTTTTTTGGCAAAGAAAGCTTTGAAAAAAATTCCCCAGTCTTCCGGAATTTTGTCCGCGTCCCAGTAGCCAGCTTCATCCAATAATTTGAATGAAAGAGAGTAGTTTTGAGCATTAATTAGTCTGTCTTTGCGGGGCAGTTGCGATAGGCTCCAAACAGATCCCATGGTGTTGGGAACGCGGGTGACGGCCGGGATTTCCCAGATGTTGTTGTAAAGAAGTATTGCTGCCTGCCAGAATTTAAGGTAGCGGTTGGGATCATCTAAAAATTTAAAAGTCAGGTAGGAAAAATGTTTAGGGTAGAATTTATGGTCCGCGTCGGAGGAGGTAACAGTGAAATAGTTCAAATCCAAGTTTAAGGCATCGATGTAATTTTTCTTAACCCAAAGGGCGGCATGTTTTTCGTTTGAGGATTTGCCGGCCGCCTCGCCGGGAAGAAGTTCGTGGACGGTGATAAAAAATTTGCCGAAACTGTTTCCGAATTTAGCATTTAGCATTTGGCGTTTAGCCTTTCGCTCCGCGGCGGATTCTCTTTTTTCCATGGCCAAGACCACAACCAGTTGTTTGGTTGGCAAATCCTGGTTAGCCAGGGATTTAAGGGTTCTTTCTAAGATGTGTAGCGGCTCTTTATAGGTGGAGATAATGACCACATGTTGAATTTTTTTCCAATCGGGAAAGGATTTTAGATCCGCCAGCCAGTTATAGCTCATTGAGGCCTGGATGTGGATGTGGGAGATGATCGCGCTTACGGTAAGCTGAAGAGATTGATAAAGCCAGTAGATGTTAAAAAGCAGAATAAAGTAAGCAACCGCGTTGGGGATAATCAGTATTCCCCACCAAGGGAATAGGATTATATTCCAGGAAACGAACCCCGGCAGAATCTCTAATGCTCTTTGAACGCTCCGATCGTGTTTAAGAATCCAATCTCTCATTTTTATATTCTGGGGAAAAGCGGCGCTTCTGATTTAATCTTGGGTCCGGCAAACTGTTTTTGAATTTTTTCGGCGGTTTCGGGCAAAAACGGTTGTAAATTGTATGAGATTGCCCTTATTTGTTTGATTAGGTAGTTAAGAATTTCTTTAAGTTCATTTCCTTTCTTGGTCCAAGGTTCGTTAAGATTAATATGTTTGTCTGTGTCCGAAATATATTTCCAGAGATTTTCAATGGCTTTATCTACCTGGTATTTCTCAAGTTCTTGCCCGACATTTTTAAGTATTTCCTCACTTGTTGGCCTAAATTCAAAATTGCTTTTTTCAGCCAATTTGGCCACCCTGGCGATTAAGTTTCCTAGTCCGTTGGCCAGGTCAGCATTGTAGGATTCGGCTACCTTCTCAAAAGTGATATCAACATCATTATTAAGCGGTCCGAACCTAAGTAGATAATACCTGACCCCGTCCGTGGTGTATTTTTTTACCAATTCAGAGGGCCTAATAATATTTCCTAGAGACTTGCTGATTTTTTGGCCGTTTAGACTGAAGAAATCATGAACCAAAATTGTTTTTGGCAGTTCATAACCCAGACTTTTAAGTATGGCCGGCCAGTAAACCGCGTGGAATCTTTGATTGTCTTTGCCTAAGACATGAACGTTTGCCGGCCAACATTTTTCTTCTAAGCCATAGGTAAGATAATTTAGTAAAGCATCGAACCAAACGTAAATCGTTTGCCTCAGGTCATCTGGTACGGGGATACCCCATTTAACCCCTTGGCGGCTGACAGAAAAATCAGTTAAGCCGGATTTGACAAATGACAGGACTTCTTTTCTCTTTGCTTCAGGCTGAACAAAATCAGGATTTTCCTCGATATATTTTTCCAACCAGTCTTGATATTTGGAAAGTCTGAAAAAATAGTTTTTTTCGACAATCTTCAGAGGTTTTTTATTGGGGTGGAAAATACACACCCCACTCTTGAGGTCTGATTCGGCCAGGAAAGCTTCACAGCCTTCGCAATAAAGGCCTTCGTATTTTCCTAGGTAGATGTCGCCGTTTTTCTTGGCCCTTAGATAGGCTTCTTGAGCAAATTTCTTGTGATCCGGGTCCGTAGTTCGTATAAATCGATCGTAAGAGATGTTTAGGCTAGCCCATTCTTTTTTGTCTTCGGCGGCGATTTTATCAACAAACTCTTCTGGGTCAACTCGGTTTTTTTCAGCCTCTTTTTCCACTTTTTGGCCATGTTCATCGGTCCCGGTTAAAAACCAGGTTTTATCACCAATTAAACGATGGTAGCGCGCAATTGTATCCGCCAATATTTTTTGGTACGAATGACCAATGTGAACTGTGTCGTTAGCGTAATCGATAGCTGTAGTTATATAGAATTTCTTGTTTATGATGACTTATTCTACCTCGAAGTCGTGTTTGAAGCTACTTTTTGATAACAGCGATAGCTGATATATCGTCACTTTTTGGGTGACGCTATGAATTTTTGAATCTTTTCGGCCCAGAGGGTGGCCCACTCTTCGGCTTCCATCTTCTTTAGGGCCAGGGTAAAGCCGGGTTTTTTCATCAATTTTTCGATTACCGCGATGGTGGCTGAAGAGATCTTAATGTTAGTTTTGATGTTTTCGTAGCTTCTGCCCTTTTTTAACCAGTAGGCGACAGAGAGACGTTTGGCAAAGGTTTCCAGCTCGCTTTCGTTAAAAAAATCCGCCAAAAAAGTGTAAACCTCTTCCGGGTTTTTAAAATCCGCCAAAGTTTGGGCAAAAGTTTTAATTAACCGAGTTTTCATTACCGGGTTTAATTTGTTGTGTGAGGTACGCATCTTAGTTTGACCGGTTGAAGTATAACTCGAGGCAAACACAAAGAGCAAGAATCAAAATAAAATTTAAGACATGACCGATGCCGAAAAAGCGCAAGGTTAAGAAAATCACCAAACCCGCGGTGACAATTAAGCCTCGGCGGGAATTGGCAAAGACAATCGAGAAAGTAAAAAGCAGACTAAAGAAAACCAGGATAAAAAAAACGGGGATAACCAAGGTTGTGGCCGGGTCGACAAAATAGACAAGGGTGCCGGTTAGAAGCCAGGAAAGGATGGTGGCTGCCAATAGCGGAAAGAAATTTTTGCGCTGGCGTATGCTATTATGTCTTAATATGGATTTTCTGGTCATTGTTTTAATTATAATTCTTATTGTTTTGGTTGGCTTGCTTATTTTTAAAAAACAAAAGCCGTCCGATGAAATTCTGGAATATTTAAAAACAACCAATACCCGCTTAAATGAACAGGGCAAAAGCTTTAACGAAAGGCTGGATAACGCCGCCCGGATTATTTCTTCGGTGCAGAAAAATATCGGCGAGTTTTCCGAAATCGGCCGAGGGATAAAATCCTTACAGGAATTCTTGCAGTCGCCGAAACTGCGGGGAGGCTTAGGTGAGGAGGTTTTAAAGGAGATGATTGGCCAGACTTTTCCTAAGAATGCATTTCACCTGCAGTACGCTTTCAAGTCAGGAGTTAAGGTAGATGCGGTTTTAAAGACCGAGGCGGGGCTTCTTTGCATTGATTCCAAATTCCCGATGGAAAACTTCAACGTCATGATTAAGGGAGAAACGGAGGCGGAAAGAAATATGGGTAAAAAGAATTTTATACAAGATGTTAAAAAACATATCGAGGATATTGCCAAAAAATATATTCTACCCGAAGAAGGCACGATGGATTTTGCTTTAATGTATATTCCTTCAGAGGCTGTTTACTATGAAGCGGTTAATGTTCAGGAACTTTCAAACTATGCAAGAAAACTTAGGGTCTATCCGGTTTCCCCAAATACGCTCTATGCCCATCTTCAGGTTTTACTTCTTTCGTTTGAAGGAAAAGACTTGGAATTAAAATCAAGAGAAGTATTTAAGATTTTAAGAGGCATGCATAAAGATTACGAAAAAGTCGAAGAAAACTTAAATGTTTTGCAAAAACACTTAACCAACGCATATAATATGATTGGCAACGTTTTTTCTTCTTTTTCCCAACTGGGAAGAAAGATTTCATCGACACAAAACATTGGAAGCGGAGGAAAGGAAAAAGCTAAAGAATTGGAAGAATGAAATTTGTGATTTTACACGGAACAGAAGGAACACCTGATGGAAATTGGTTTCCTTGGCTGGCAAAAGATTTCCTGAGTTGTGCTTAGCCAAGAAATTTATTTAAAAAGATCCACACAGTCAATATCACTTAGGGTTCCGGTTGATGTTTTGGATGAGATAAAAATTGAGGCAAATAAAAAAGACATGCCATATCAGTCTTTAATAAAAATGTATTTAACCACTACTCTTAAGGCAGATCAGAAAGGTAAGTTTGCTTTTGCCTCATGATACAATGCCTTTGTGGGTAAAGGTGCTGCACTTAAATTAAATGAAGAACAATTAAAGGCAAATTTAGCTGGGCAGCGAGGCGGCTCGACGGCCAGACATCAAGGCAGCTGGGCATCTGGGCATCTGGGCGGCAAGACATCTTTTAGGGAAAACTTAGTAAATAAAGCCGATGAATTAGCACATTTGGTTTATCCATTAACTTACAAATTTCCCCAAGAAGAAAAATACGCTCTAGGTGATCAAATCAGACGAGCTGTTGTTTCAGTTCCAACTAATCTTATCGAAGGGATTGCTAGGGGTGGTGAAAAAGAAAAAAGGCAATTTGCAAATATTGCCTACGGTTCATTAAAGGAAACAAGGTATTTGTGTCATTTTTCCTATAAAGAAGGTTTAATTAAAGAAAGTGATTATCAAAAAATACTTCCAAAGTTTGAGGAATTAAGTAAATTGTTGTTTTCGTTTCTTAAAATTTTGAGAAGGTGACCAGTTGTCAAGCTGTCTAGGTGCCAAGATGTAGAAATGGATAAAGTTAAGCTAAACAAGGAACAAGAGAAGGCTGTAAAGTACGGAAGCGGCCCGCTACTTATAATTGCCGGAGCTGGGACGGGAAAAACCACTGTTATCACCGAAAGGATTAAATACCTGATTCTGGCAAAAAAAGTTAAGCCGGATGAGATTTTGGCCCTGACCTTTACCGAAAAAGCGGCTCAAGAAATGGAAGAAAGGGTGGATGTGGCCATGCCGTATGGTTATACCAATATGTGGATTTCCACTTTTCATTCCTTTTGCGATCGTGTCCTACGCGACTCCGCCCTAAACATAGGTCTGAACCCGAAGTATAAATTAATGTCGGAAGCGGAAACAACACAACTTATCAGAAACAATCTTTTTAAGTTTGATCTGGATTATTTTAGACCCTTGGGTAATCCCACCAAGTTTGTCGGCGGCATGCTGCAGCATTTTTCGCGTTTGCAGGATGAAGATGTCAGCCCCAAGGACTACTTGGCCTATGCCGGGGAACTGCGGGAGGGCGGTAGGCTGGAGATTAAAAAAACCAAAGAATTGGCCAACGCCTACCGAACTTATGACGAATTAAAAACTAAAGAAAGCGTTGTGGATTTTGGTGACCTGATCACCAAAACCCTGAAACTTTTTAGAGAAAGGCCCAACGTTCTGGCCCAATACAGAAAGCAGTTTAAATATATCCTGGTGGATGAATTTCAGGATACCAATTATGCCCAGAATGAACTGGTTAAACTTTTAGCCGGTCGACAGGGCAATATCACGGTTGTTGCCGACGATGATCAGGCGATTTACCGCTGGAGAGGCGCGGCTGTTTCCAATGTCATTCAGTTCAGGAAAAGTTTTCCGAAAGCAAAAGTCATCAGTTTAACCAAAAATTACCGAAGCTCGCAGGAGATTTTGGATAGAGCCTATGATTTAATCCAGAATAACAATCCGGATAGGCTGGAGGTTATCGAGAAAATTAGCAAAAAACTGGTATCTTTGGTTGACAAGGGTGGGGAGGAAATAGAATTTATCCATGCGGATCGTGTGGAAAACGAAGCGGAAGAGATAGCTAAAACAATAAATCAGTTAACCAGTAATTCAGTAAATCAATATGATTGTAAAGACATCGCTATTCTAGTACGTGCGAATAACCACTCTGATGCCATTATGCGGGCTCTTTCCCGCCACGGCATTCCTTTTCAATTTTTAGGGCCGGGCAGGCTGTTCAGGCAACCGGAAATTGTGGATTTGATCTCCTACCTTAAAGTTCTTTATAGTCTTGAGGATTCGGTCGCTTTTTACCGGATTCTTTCAATGGAATATTTTGATATTCCCGCCAGAGAAATTGCCGCAATTGGGGGCTACGCCCGGAAATATAATCTTTCCCTTTTTGAAGCAGCAGAAAAGATCGGCGGGGAGAAAGTCAAAAACATTATTGAAGAAATCGGCAAACACTTAAAGCTGGTCAGAAAAGAAACAGCCGGACAGCTTTTGTATTATTTTCTGGCCGACTCAGGCCTTTTGCAAAAAATGCTTTCTCCCCAGTCTCCCGAGGCCGAAAGAAAAGCCCTGAACATTTCCAAGTTTTTTGATAAATTGAAAACCTACGAGGTTGACCATGAAGACGCGACAGTCCCTGCGGTGGTTGACTGGCTGGAGCTTTGCGCCGAGCTAGGCGAATCCCCGCTGGCTGCCGATTTTGATTGGACCGAGACAAACGCGGTAAACATCTTAACTGCCCATTCGGCTAAGGGGTTGGAGTTTCCGGTGGTTTTTTTGGTTAACCTCGTTGCCCAAAGATTTCCGACTCTTCAGCGGCGGGAGCAGATTCCAATTCCAGAGGCTTTAATCAAGGAAGTTTTGCCGGTCGGGGATTACCACCTTGAAGAAGAGCGAAGACTTTTTTACGTCGGCATGACCCGGGCTAAAGAAAGGCTTTATTTTACGGCCGCTGACTATTATGGGGAAGGGAAACGCAGGAAGAAAATCTCGCCGTTTATATATGAAGCTTTAGGAAAACAGCTGGGCAGCCAGACGACTAGACAGCTTGACAACCAAAAACAACTTTCGTTTCTTGATTACAAACCGAAGGCGAAGCCCTTCGAAACTTTAGTGAAGGAAGGTCAAGTTCTCAAGATCGATTATTTGTCATACAGCCAGATTGAAACTTTTAAAACCTGCCCGCTTCATTACAAATTAAGATACATTTACAAGGTTCCGACGCCGGTGACGGCCTCGCAAAGTTTTGGGACAACCATGCACGCGGTTTTGAAAGATTTTTACTTAAAAGTTCAGAGGGGGGAGAAACCAACCGAAAAATTAATTTTGAGTTTACTAAATGAATTTTGGATAAAAGAGGGATATGTAAGTAAGGTTCAGGAAAAGAAGTTTTTGGATAAGGGCAGAGACTATTTAAGAGGATATTTGAAAGAAGAATTTAATTCTAAGGTTAAAACAGTGGCGTTGGAACAATCATTTGTTGTGCCGTTGACTTACCCCACTTCGCGTAAAGCTTCGCGGGATCGGGGTTACCTGAAAATCGGCGGGAGGATTGACAGGGTAGATTCGCTGCCGGGCGGAGGAATAGAGATCGTTGATTACAAAACCGGGGCAACAATTCCAACACAGAAAGAAGTTGATGAAAATCTGCAACTTAGCTTTTATGCTTTGGCGGCCACAAGTATTCCAACTGCGCCTTTTGGCAAAAGCCCCCAAAAAGTAAAACTTTCTTTATATTTTCTGGACAATCAGGAAAAAATATCAACTATAAGAACGGCAAAACAACTGGCAGAAGCCAAAGAGGAGATCTTTAAAGTCCGGGATGAAATCGAAAAATCGGATTTCAAGTGTTCCGGCCATATGTTTTGTCAGAGTAAGTGCGAGTATTCCTTGTTTTGTAAAAGTGACTTATGAATATTAAAATGCTCGCAACCGGAGATATTACACCTGCTGACTAGGTCATTTTCTACTACCTTACCCGTTATTGGACAAGTGGCCGTTTCTTCAGCTTGTTGTTTATCCAATATAATTAAATCTTTTTCGCAATTGCTCACAAATGCTGCACCTGTCGCCCGATGTGCATCTTTTCGAACATCGAATATCTCAATTTTCATAACTGGGCGAAGTTTACTACTACCACTATTCAATAGTCAAATTTTCTACAGGGTTATTTAAAAGCAATTATTTGAAGGCCGTATTTATTAATGTCAGATTTACTCCAGCATCTTTGTTTATTCGTGTTTAAAACAAAAGTAATTTTCTTTTCCATCTTTCTTCCGGTATATTTTTTCTTTACTGGATCGTATTCTTCTAAAACTAAAAAATCTCCTTCTTTGCAGTCAAAATTAGCAAGTCTTGCATCAAATGTTTTTTCTCCTGAAAGAATTTTTTCAAACCCCTCTCTCCATGCTTTCTTCCTAATTCTCATTATCTTTAGTATTATAACATCTGTGATGATGACCTATAAATAGGTCTTGACAGAAGACCTATTCATGGTATTATAAAAACATGACTAGCATATCTATATCTCAATTAAAGATGAATCCGGCGGCGGCTATTTCCAGTGCCCAGGATTACCCTCTCGCGGTTCAAAACAGAAATACAACAGAGGCTTATCTTGTTGGTAAAAGTCTTTTTGAAAGACTTGTTTTGTATTTAGAGGATGTTGAAGATAGAAAGGTAATCGAGAAAACCGATTTTAGTAAAGGTAGGGATTTCGAAGACATCGCAAAAGAACTTGGTATATGAAGGTAGTATTTTCTCCTCTCGCCGAGAAACAGTTAAAAAAACTCCCCAAGATTGCTCAGTTTCTAGTTGGAAAGAAGGTACGCCAGATAAGAGACCAAAATATAGTTACAAGCGTAGAAATTCTATCTGGGTATAGGGGTATGTATAGGATTAGAATCGGTGATTACAGACTTATTTTTCAAAAACATTTTGAAAAAATATATTTTGTTTTAATTGCTTACAGAAAAGAAGTATATAAACTCTTGGCGAGAATTTAAAAGTGGACTACACTGGATTTAATGCTCACTAAAGTTTTGTCGGCGGCGCATTTTGGGCTGACACCGACCCCGATTGAAGTTGAGGTTAATGTTTTTAAAAAAGGCTTCCCGGGTTTTTCCATCATCGGCCTTCCCAATAAATCCGTTGAGGAAGCTAAAGAAAGAGTTAAAACTGCTTTAATTAATTCCGGCATCGATTTTCCCAACCTGAAAATTATCGTCAATTTGGCTCCGGCGGATATTCCTAAAGAAGGCTCCTTGTACGATCTGCCGATTGCCGTCGGGATTTTGGCCTCGATGGAGATCGTGAAGCTGCCCGAGGAGAAAGCTTATTTCTACGGCGAACTTTCTTTAGACGGAACATTACGACATACCAGAGGCGCTTTTCTTTTAGCCCTCTCCGCCCGGCAGGAGAAAATTAAAAGTATTTTTGTGCCGGCAACTTGCGCCAATGAGGCGACGGTTATCGAGGGGGTTCGTGTTTATCCGGTTAAATCGGTAACGGAATTAATTTCTCACTTAAACGGAGTTGCAGAAATTGAAAAGGCGAAATATAGTCCCTCGACAAGCTCGGGACAACCCCGCGATGATGGCGGGGTCGAATTCGACTTTTCCGAAATAATCGGCCAGGAGTCGGCGAAACGCGCGATGACAATCGCTGCTGCCGGCGGACACAATATTTTTATGATGGGTTCTCCCGGCGCCGGCAAAACCATGCTGGCCCGAGCCACGGCCGGAATCCTACCGCCCCTAAATGAAGAAGAGGCTTTGGAGGTAACCAAGATTTATTCTCTGACCGGAAATATTCCGCCCGGGGGAGGACTAATCAAGGCCAGACCGTTTCGAACCGCCCACCATACGACCAGCCGGATTGGCTTGATTGGTGGCGGGAGCGAACCTCATCCGGGAGAAATCTCCTTGGCCCATAACGGCGTTTTGTTTCTGGATGAGTTTCCCGAGTTTCCGAGATCGACGCTGGAGGCGCTTCGCCAGCCGATGGAAGACGGGGAGGTAGCAATCACCAGAATCGCCGGCAGTGTTAAATTTCCGGCCAATTTTATGCTCATTGCCGCGGCCAATCCTTGCCCCTGCGGCTTTTTGGGTGATCCTAAAAAAGAGTGTAAATGCAGTCCCAGGACGATAATGAAATATCAAGCGAGACTTTCCGGACCCCTGATGGATAGAGTTGACCTTCATATAAATGTACCCGCCGTTGATGTGGATAAACTTATTTCTGCGGACACTCAACCCGCAACTCTCAACTCAAAAACAATCAGGAATATAGTTGTGAAAGCCAGGAAGATACAGCAAAAAAGATTCCGGGGCTTAAAAATTTACATGAATTCCTCGATGAAGAACAAGCATATCAAGAAGTTCTGCAATATCGAAAAGGACGCCTATCTGCTTTTGAAGCAGGCGGTTAACACCTACAGCCTTTCGGCCAGGACCTATTTCCGGCTGATAAAAATTTCCCAGACAATAGCAGACCTTGGCGCAGCCGAGAGTGGTGAGCGAGGCCAAACGATTACTTCCGCCCACGTTGCTGAAGCCCTTCAATACAGAATAAGAACCAATGACTAAAATATTCAACAGAAAAATTGGTAAAGAGGGTGAAGAAATTGCGGCGGATTCTCTTAAAGAAAAAGGATATAAGATTTTAGAGAATAATTACCGGACTAAATTTGGAGAAATTGATTTGATTGCGCTTAAAGGCAATACTCTCGTTTTTGTGGAAGTTAAGTTGAAGCAGACGGAAGATTTTGGAACTCCGGAGGAAATGGTTGGGGCAGCAAAGCTTTCTCAAGTTCAAAGGATGGCGGAATTTTATTTGATGGATAATCCCGGCATTGCCAAAAAATACAACTCCTACAGAATAGACGCTGTATGTATAATTCAGGGTAGAAGAATCACACATTATGAAAACATTACATTTTAGAGGAACCGATCCTTATAAAATTGCCAAAAACTCTATTGCAGTTGTGGGGAGCCGGAGGATGACCAGATACGGAAGGGATGTGGTTGATAAATTTGTTTCTGTTTTCGTTGCCGAAGGAATAACTACCATCTCGGGGTTTATGTACGGAGTAGATACTGAGGTTCACCAAAAAACCGTTGATTATGGAGGCAGAACCATTGCCGTTTTTGGCTGCGGGTTAAATGTAATTTATCCGCCGGAGAATCGAAAACTGTATGAAGAAATTATTAAAAGCGGCGGGTCGGTGGTTTCGGAGTATGATGACGACGCAAAACCTCACCTTTGGAAGTTCCCCCAGAGAAATAAAGTGGTGGCCGGCTTGGCCTCTTTGGGGGTTTTGGTGGTTGAAGCCGGAGAAAAAAGCGGCGCTCTGATTACCGCTGACTTGGCTAGGAAGATGAAGAAGAAAGTTTATGCCGTACCTGGGCCAATTACCTCGGCCGTTTCAGCGGGATGCAATGAACTGATTAGAAGCGGGAAGGCGGAAATAGCGACTGATCCGTACGATATCTTAAAACTCAAAATTCCTGTCCTGCTGGCGGGCGGGCAAATCTCAAAACTACAACTCGAAACCCAAAACTTCGCAAACCCTCTTGAAGGAAAAATTTTTAAATCACTTCAGGGTGAAGCATTAAACACAGATGAAATTGCCGCTGCCACAGGAAAGAATATTGTGGAAATCGGCAAAACCGTTTCTTTGATGGCCATCCGCGGAATTCTTACCGAAAGCGGGGGAAAATATTATCTAGGCAAAGTTTAGTGTAACAGCCGGGGAAGTTTACTTCCTTTCCGCCAAATGATTTTTTGAAGTGGGTAAAGCCCAGCCAGCTTTTGTTCGGGAAACGGGGGTCGAAAATTCCTTCAAAATCAAAGATTTTTGCGCCCTTTTTCTTGGCCCATAAAATTCCTTGCCAGACAATTTTATACTGTAATTGCAGCTTCCGGCCTTTTTTACTGGTGAAAGCCTGCCAGTAGTAGGCAACCTCGTCGCTTTTAAGGAAAATGGCCCCGGCCTGGTCACCGGCGGTCAGGAAAAGACAATTGTTGCCGAAAGATTTCTTAAGGGCAATCAGGTGAGGAAGTGGCGGAATATATCTTTTTAACCCCACCGCCTTTTTCCAGGTTTCTCTGAATTGTTGAACGTTTTTCATAATTCGTAATTCATAATTTGTAGTTCTGCGTATCGCAAATCTGGCGTCTTTTTTTAAGTTTTTGAGTAATTTTTGTCTAGAAAATGTCAGGTCAAGCTGCAAGGTTCTGGTTGGTAAAAACGGGCTTTTTGAAAGTTTGTAGTCGTGGCCTGTAAGCCGTAAGCATTCAGTGGTCGGTTCAATAATTATCTGAAAGGCTGTATATTTTTTGCCTAACCGCCAAGCTATCTGGGTGTCTAGATGTTTTGGTCTTTGAATTTTCAAAATACTTCCGATTAAGGGTAGCCTCTTAATAAAATAATTTATTCCGTTTATCCGCTTAACCGTCCAGCCGATTTGGGAAAGGTAGTGGGCATACTCCGGAGATTGTCTGATGTCAATCATAATCTCGCTTTTAGCCTAAGGAATTTCCACCGCAGCCCTTCGGCTATTCTGTAGAGATAATACAAGGGTTTATTGATTACCAAATCCCAGCTGCCGATAAATTCAATCACTTTCGGGTTGTAGCCTTCTTTAAAACGGGTAAACCCTTTTCCTTCTTCCCGACCCCATAAATCAAAAGTTTTAAGCCCTAGACTCCGCCCTAAGCGGATGGCCTCCCACATCATTAGGTTATTGGCCATGACATTTTTGTATTTATCGGTTGATGCTCCGTATGGATAATAAAGGAAATCTTTGAAGGCAAAAAGAATCCATGTTGTGATTATTTCCTCTTTGTATTTGGCAACCAAAAGATGTGCAATTCCTGCTGGTTTAAGATACTTCCACATTAACCTGTGATATTTTTCTGTGTGAGCGTAGAATCCTTGTCTTTTTGAAGTTTCGTTTGTAAGTTCAAGATATTTCTCAAAAGCTTTATCTGAATTATCTTCCGTAACTTCCACTCCCTGTTTTTGAGCAAGGCGGATGTTGTATCTGGTTTTTGGATGAAAGTTTTTAAGAAGTTCATCCTCACTTTTGGTTAAATCAATCCAGAAAGACGTTGGAGTAAATAATCTTCTTCCCCTAACAAGTCCAAAACTTTTTATTTCGTCTTCTAATTTTTCGTCATATAGGACATTTGGTTCAAATTTGACAAATATTGCATTTTCCTTCTTTGCAATATTTATTACTTCTTCAATATCTTTTTTTGTAGGTTTTGGTCCTCGGATTACTGTTCCTATCTTAAAATTTGTGAAAGGAACTTTACTAAAAATAATTTGGAAATTAGAAAGCCTTACTACTTTATTTCCCCAAGCCTCTCTAAATTC
>Ga0210049_1000511_pt1 | contig 32741 bp, 31 predicted proteins | sample CryGeyCG2014_300_2_FD_183964 | JGI IMG/M metagenome (GOLD analysis project Ga0210049, IMG submission 183964) | Groundwater microbial communities from aquifer - Crystal Geyser CG06_land_8/20/14_3.00 (SPAdes) (version 2) | ecosystem: Environmental > Aquatic > Deep subsurface > Groundwater | place... | reverse complement strand
ACGGGCGAAACATGTTGCGCCCCTATGGGAGCGGGTTTATTGGTACCAATCCCAACGATTTTAATTTGGGTATACTTCTGGCGGTGACCGGTATGTTTGCGATAACGTGACTTGGATTTGTATTTGAAGACTTCGATTTTGTCGCCTTTGACCTCTGATACAATGTCGGCATAGACCTTGAGTCCTGAGATGGTAGGCTCACCGAGCTCTACTTTGTCACTATCGACACTCAAAAGGACTTCTTCAAAAACATAGGATTTGCCGTCTGAATCTAGTTTTTCAACCTCGATGATCTGGCCTTCCTCGACTTTGTACTGATGACCACCATTTTTGATGACTGCGTATTTCATAAGATGTGATTATAGCGGACTACTTGATTTCTATCAAGGTGCGAGTGTGATCGGCGCGCTCTAGCGATGAGGCTAAGCCGAGACTGATGGCGATGGCGAGGATAGAACTACCTCCATATGAGATCAGTGGGAGGGTAACGCCGGTGACTGGCATAAGGCCTATATTCATCCCGATATTGATAAATGTCTGGAAAAATAGGTAACTAAAGATGCCTAGGTAAATCAGGCGCGAGCTAGAGCTATGAGTATGGGTCGCTAAGAACAGCAGGCGGTAAAGGAGAGCGCTCAAACAGGCGATGACCAAGATACTACCAATGAGACCCAACTCTTCGGCGAGACTGGCAAAGATAAAATCGGTATGGCGCTCAGGCAGGAAACGTAGGTGTGATTGAGTCCCATGACCCAGCCCCTTGCCCAGGATGCCACCAGACCCAACAGCAATGATAGACTGGATGACGTTGTAACCTGCACCAAGTGGATCACTGTATGGATTGACAAAGGTCTCTAAACGTTTGAGCTGATAATCTGCCAATAATCTAGGTAAATACTCACCAAAAATGGCAGTCATGGCTACTAGTCCCCCCATCAAATATAATGAAATCCCAGCCACAAAAACCTGACAGACCCAGATAGAGCCCAGCACAAGAGTAGTGCCTAGGTCTGGCTGTTTGAAAATGAGCAAGGCAGGGATGACAAAGAGTACGAGATTGAGCAAGATGTTTTTGAGTGATTTGGGCGGAAAGCGAGTCAAGAAAAAAGCAAAAGCTAAGACTAAAAGTGGTTTGACAAACTCGCCGGCTTGGAGCTGAAAGGTACCAATGGGGATCCAGCGAGTAGAGCCACGGATCGAAGAGCCAAAAATGGTAGTGGCTAGGAGTAAAACAAGTGAGATAACATAGCCAATGGGCGCAAACGTCTTGTAGAGCGCACTATCTTGAGAGCCTAAATATAGAAGTAGCACAAGACCAATCGCAAACATGATGGCCTGCTGAGCAACACGCTCGGGACTAATACTAGTTAAGACTATGAGACTGAGCGAACCAGCTAAAACATAACAAAGAATAAGCCAAGGATCAACGAACCATTTTTTCATATTGAGATACGGACGACCACTAGGGCCGCCCCTACTGTCAAACTTGATGCACCGACTTTCTTTTTGATCTCATCTGTCCAGCGCGTAGGCCAAGAGGGGAGAGTAACCTCGATTTTGTCTGTGGGTGATAATCCCAGCTTCTTGCGCTCACCTTGGATATCACGCATGAGGTCGCGCGCAAGCCCCTCTTCTTCCAGTTCTGGAGTCAGGTGCGTGTCGAGAGCAAATCCAGCGCCTACTTTAATCTTTTTGACATTTAGTTCCTCGGCTAGGATCGCCTGAAGATCTGGACTTATAACCCCGGGGGTTGTAAGTGAGGAAAGGGGCTGACGCAGACGGATGTTAGCTAGTTTGCGCGCAGCATGTCCTTTTTCGACGATCTGCATGATCGTTTCCATAGATTCTTCAAGTTTTGGATCAACGAATACCTGATTGGATTGTGGCCAGAGTTCAAGATGAACAGAGTCGAGACTGTTAGGCAGATTTTGATAAATACGCTCAGCCATAAAAGGCGCAAACGGTGCCATGAGGAGACAGTAGCGACGAAGCACATATTCTAGCACTGCCTGACTCTCTTGTGAGTTACGCAGGCGATCGCGCGAGAGTCGGAGATACCAAGTGGAGAATTCTTTGGCAAATGCCATAAGAGGACGAGTAGCAGAGACTACGTCATAAGCATCCATAGACTCGGTCACTTGCTTTGTGAGACCTTCTATTTTGGACAATAACCATTGATCTAATGGGTGCGTTGGGGACACGGGCGGATGATAATCCGCCCCTACAGACAATGTTTTATAGAACACAAAGATATTCCACCAGATATTCATGACGTTTTTGCGGATATCGTCGACTGCTGACTCAGAAAAGCTCAAATTATCTGCTTTCATCACGACTGAGCTCATGAGATATAGACGAAGAGAATCTACACCGTATTTGTCGATGAGCAAGGTGGGATCGGGATAGTTCTTCTTGCTCTTACTCATTTTACTGCCATCTTGTGCCAAAATGGTGCCGGTTGTAACCGCATTCTCGAAAGCTGGCTTGCCAAAGAGAGCAACAGACATGACGTGAAGAGTGTAGAACCAAGCACGAGTTTGGGCAATATACTCGACGATGTATTGGGCGGGATAGCGAGACTTAAATGATTCTTTGCTCTCAAAAGGATAGTGCTCGGTGGCAAATGGCATGCTCCCTGATTCAATCCAACAATCAAAGACATCGGGTATGCGGTGACCGATCTCAGTGCGATCATCATCAACATAAACATCAATATTGTCAATAAATTCGCGGTGAATGTCAGTGAGTGGAGGCAGTTTGGCAGTAGCCCACTGCTCTAGTTCTTCTGTCGAACCAAGAACGCGAATTTTGCCAGTTTTCTCCCCTATCCAAATAGGCATAGGCGTGCCCCAATAACGAGAACGAGAAACATTCCAATCGGGAGCAGTTTCTAGACCCTTGCCAAAGCGTCCCTTTTTAAGGAAATTTGGGTACCAATTGATATGTTCGTTTTGCTTGATGAGATCTGGCTTGATTTTTTGGATATTGATAAACCAAGCAGGGATTGCATTGTAGTAAAGCGCAGTGCCGCAGCGATAACAGAAAGGATAGGAGTGAGTAGTCATTCCAGATTTGAACATGAGACCACGGCTTTCTAAATCTTGGATTATCCAGTCCTGAGACTTGGTATAATATTGACCTGCGAGAGGGGTGACAAAATCTAAGAATTTGCCTTGATCGTCGAGCATAGGAACGGTCGGCAAACCTTCTTTTACTGCCAACTGGTAATCATCTTCACCGTAGATGGCGGCTGTGTGGACAATACCGGTCCCATCTTCGAGCGTGACAAAGTCAGCACTACAAACGACAAAAGATTTTTTGTATCCAGAAACTGGTAGATAGGAAAAGAGTGGTTCGTAAGTAAGGCCAACTAGATCGACTCCTTTGACTGTGTTTAGAACTTTGAGGTCCTGTGGGGCTAAATCTTTGGCAAACCAAAGCTTTTCATTACCTGATGCCACTTGCACGTATTGCGCGGTCGGATTGACGGCAAGACCTACGTTGCCAGGAAGTGTCCAGGGAGTGGTGGTCCAGGCGACTAGATATTCATTTGACTTGCCCACTACTTTAAATTTGACATAAACAGAGTGAGACTCGACATCTTTGTAGCTATTGTCCATGGCAATTTCAAAGTTGGAGAGAGGAGTACTACAGCGGGGACAATAAAGAATAACCCGACGACCTTGATAGACTAAGTTTTTCTTGTAAAGCTCTGAAAAAGCCCACCAGACAGACTCCATAAAAGTTTTGTCCATGGTCTTGTAAGAGTGATCCATGTCTACCCAACGACCGAGACGACGAATCATGACTTTCCATTCTTGATCATAACGCAAGATACTTGTGCGACAGGCAGAGTTGAACTTGTCGATCCCTAGTTCTTCGATCCCCTTTTTCCCACCCTTTAAGCCCAACTCTCCTTCGATCATGTTCTCGATGGGCACTCCATGACAGTCCCAGCCCCAGGTACGTTCGACCCGATATCCCTTCATAGTCCAGTAGCGAGGAACAACATCTTTGGCAGTGCTAGCTAAAAGGTGGCCGTAGTGAGGTAATCCCGTGGCAAATGGAGGGCCATCATAAAATACATAGGGTTTGTTGGCTGGGCGCTCTAAGACTGAGCGCTCGAAAGCATGAGTTTGATCCCAGTAACTGAGAACCTCTTCTTCGTGAGAGGCATGATTTAAGGCACTAGTAAATGTATCGACTTTTAACGATGTTTTTGTCATTGGATCATTATACATGTATGATATACACATGGGAAAGCGAGCAATTGTGCGACACATGAAAAAGATTGAACCAATACCTTTTACTAAGGTTGGATATGAGCAGCTAAAGGTACGACAGGCGGAGCTACAGGTCAAGCGGGAAGAGGTATTAATCGCGCTACAAAAAGCACGCGAGATGGGTGATCTGTCTGAAAATGGAGCTTATACAGCGGCTAGGTTTGAGCTGGGAAATGTCGACAGAGAGCTTAGAAGACTAGAGTTTAATATAAAGTATGGTCAAGTCACAACAGTCCAGGGATATGAACAAATCGGGTTTGGGAATGTGATCACGGTCGAGATCGCGGGACATGAATATACCTATACGCTCGTGGGGACACAAGAGTCGGATCCGAAAAAAGCCATGATCTCACTTGAGTCGCCAATTGGAACGGCGCTGCTTGGCAAACGAGTGAGTGAAAAAGCAACGGTCACAATGCCTGACCGCACGATTGAGTATTTGGTGAAGAAAATAGCTTAAGTTATTGTTGCCTCAAGAATGCGGGGATATCAAAGGGATCGGAGTCTTCTTTGGTGGTGGGTTTGGGGGGGATAAAAGGATCGTCCGGACCATCACCACTTGTGTCATCACCTGAGTCATCACTGTCGTCACCTGACTGGACCATCGCCTTTTGGCCGATGCCTTGCAAGGCGGTAAAACCACCCCGACCATTGCTATCAAATCCCGTCGCAATTACCGAGATCTTGATCTGATCACCCATAGCCTCATCAATCGTGGCCCCAAAGATGATATTGGCGTCTGGATCGGCGTGAGTAGAGATCATCTCAGCGGCCTCAGAAACTTCGTTCATCGTCAGACTGGTACCACCGGTGATATTGAAGAGAATACCACGCGCACCATCGATCTTGACCTCGAGGAGTGGTGAGGAGATAGCGGTACGGGCCGCCATTTGAGCTCTGTTTTCGCCAGTGCCCATCCCAACTCCCATGAGAGCGGTGCCGGCATCGGTCATGATGGCGCGAACATCGGCGAAATCTACATTGATGAGTCCTGAGACGGTAATTAAGTCAGAGATACCCTGGACTCCTTGACCTAGGACCGAATCGGCCACACGGAAGGCTTCTTGAAGAGTCATTTTTTTGTCGACTACATCCATGAGTTTCTGGTTGGGGATCACGATCAAAGTATCGACTTTTTCTTTGAGTTCTTCGATCCCCTCCTCAGCTACACTCATGCGACGAATACCCTCAAAGGCAAACGGTTTGGTCACAACCGCCACTGTCAAGGCACCTGCTTCTTTGGCTAGCTCTGCAATGATAGGGGCGCCACCTGTACCCGTACCTCCACCCATCCCAGCAGTAATAAAGACCATGTCAGTGTCTACGAGGAGTTCTTTGAGTTTTTCGCGGGATTCTTGCGCTGCCTGACTACCAACTTCGGGATCAGCTCCAGAGCCTAGACCTTTGGTCAGGTTTTCGCCAATTTGGACTTTGACGGTGGCGGGATTGTTGAGAAGCGCTTGAGTATCGGTGTTGACCGCGACAAACTGAACGCCCTTGATCTTGCTGGTGGAAATCATACTGGCGACGGCGTTGTTGCCACCCCCACCTACACCGATTACTTTGATTTTGGCAACTGCATTTAAATCTGGTTTTACTAGACCCATAGATTTCCTATCAGGGCAGGAAACTCTTAATGAAGTCTATCACTTTTTTGAAAAAATTAGAAGTCGAGATAATACCCTTGAACTTGGGGAGCCTGAAAGGTACTTTGCTAGTCGCTTGATCCGCTTTGTCATCCATAATGAGTAATCCTGCCACGGTAGCGTACTCTGGAGTCTTGATCTCATCTACCAGCCCAGTTAAACTAATTGGAGTAGCGATACGACTCTGCATGTTGAGAATCTTGCGGGCACTCTCGGTCAAGCTATAAGTCATAGACCCGCCACCCGTAATGATGAGTCCGGCAGGAGTCTTGCCGCCCATACCAGCTTTAATGAGTTCGGTTTTGATGAGCTCGAAGATTTCGTTGAGCCTAGGTCTCACAATCCCCTCTACGACGGCTTTGCGAGAGATTTTTTTGGGAGCGTCTGAGAGACCTAGTTTGGAGAGATCAATTTCGTCGGCTTGCTTTTTGCTACCCGGATTCTTTGGATCGAGTGCTTTGGCGATGCGCTCGTCTGGTGCTAAGTTGCGCTTGATTTTTTCTGCACTATCTAGAGAAACTCGTAGACCGATGGCGATATCGTTGGTGATGTTTTTGGCGCCGACTGGAACCACGGCGGAGTGCGCAAGAGCTCCGTCGATATAGACGCAGAGACTGGTGGTACCGCCACCGATATCGATCACAACGGCTCCCAGCTCTTTTTCGGTCTCGGTGAGTGTGGAGAGGGACGAGGCAAGACCGGCAAAGACAACTGCACGAGTATCGACCCCGATCTCACTCATAACTCGACTCAAGTTTTTGAGATTGACTGATGAACCTGTGATCAAGTGTGCCTCGACCTCAAGACGAACCCCAGACATTCCCACTGGATCTTTGATACCTTCTTGGTTGTCTACTAGAAAATAGCGAGGGATGACATGAAGAATTTCACGGGCAGTAGCAAGGGGGACGGCTTTGGCGGCTTCTACCACTCGTACTACATCGTCGTGACTGATCTCGCCACCCCGATCCTGGACGGCAACTAGGCCTTTGGAGTTTTGGGACTCGATGTGGATACCTGACACTGAGACAGCTACTTCTTTGACAGCAAACCCTGCCATGCGCTCGGCACTCTCGACAGCATCGGTGACTGACGAAATAGTATCTTCGATGTCAACGATCTGACTCTTGCGAATACCATGGCTTAACACACTCGCGACACCCACGACCCTTAGTTGATTGTCTTCTTCGCCTCTAGTGGCGATTACACAAGTAATCTTGGATGAGCCTAAATCAACAACTGAAATTTGGGAAGTTTTTTTCATAGTTTTATCTTAACACAGGACGAGCGAAGCGAACATCTATTGTGTTCACTCCTTCTAAGATTGTAGCGTCTGTCAAAATAGTCTGCAAGGCTCTCAGCTGGACAAGTTCATCTTTTTTGGGAGTGAAGATGGCGATCTTGCCACTGTCGAGAGCCAAATGAATGGTATCGGCATCAATCAAAGTAATAGTTTTGACTGCAAAGAGCTCATCGCTTACACGTTTAGCCAACTCGAGCGAACTAATGATATTTGCGTCTGTTGGGACTTTGCCAACTATAAAAGTGAGGGGGCCTTGGACTACAACAGAGGGAACATTGGGGTCTATGCGACGTGCCCCGATCACGCGCAGGCTAGAATCAAAAATAATCCAAGTAGGATCGTCTCCTGACACTTGTAGAGCCACGACTGGATAAACTGATTGGAGGGAGAGACTTATACTTCCTGGGAGTTCTTTGCTAAGCGTAGCTTCTCGGATAGTAAAGTCGAGCGAGGTCAAATGAGTAGTGACTTGGTCTCCTACAATCTTGAAAATATTTTGACCTTTGAGTTTGTCTAGTTCAGACAAAAGAGAGGGATCTTCACAGGGCTCCAAGTCAAGGACACAGTGAATGGAAGTGACGGCAAAAAATGAAGAGAACAAGACAAAGTAGAGGAGGGCGACTACCCCCAAACAAATCATGACGGGGAGCAAGATGTCGTAAGTAATGACTAGATATTTAGATTTACCAATCATATCAACCTAGCTGTTTCAACAAATGATTAACCAAAATATTGGTGGCGTCTATGGGGAGAGGGAGCTTAGTCCCTTTCAGTTGCTTGAGCTGTGTCACTGCTGAGGTAAATTGGGGTAGAGTCAGGCGAGACTGAGGCAAGATGAGTGCGAGCCTCGCAGACTCAAGAATCCTGGCATTTTTGAGCTGCTCGGCGTCGTGTGTCGACATGAGTGGAACTAAAATGGATGTCAAACCCAAAACACCTAGCTCATAGCAGATGTGAGCTCCAGAGCGACCAAGATACAACTGAGTACTATGGAGATAAGAACCGATCTCACTCTCGCCAATATAGCCACGGGGGAGATAACAATCAGCGAGACTAGCGAGAGTATTTTGGAGGGCACAGGCACGCTCGTAATCCTGAGTCTTGGAGTTGGTACCAGTTTGGTGGACGATATTGAAGTAAGTCAAGAGGTCAGAAAGATGGGCAAAAATAAATTGATTGAGTACGTGGGCGCCTTGCTTGCCACCCATGACCAAGAGAGTGGGACGTTTGCGACTAAAGAGAGTCTTGGACTTGCTAGTCAAGATACTAGAGCGCAGTGGCAGGCCCACTACCTCAATATGCTTGGCAGATAAATGTTTGGCGGAGTCAGGATATGTCAAGTAAACTACTTGAGCCAAACGGGCGATCAACTTATTGGCGCGTCCGGCTGTGACTGTTTGCTCATGCAGATAGATGGGGATACCCAAGAGTTTACCAGCGATGGCGACCGTACCACCCAAGTAACCACCAAAGCTCAAGACGGCGTGAGGCTTGATTTGACGCAGGAGAGAGAGGGCTTGGGATAAGCCGACTGGGAAGCGGATGAGCTCAGAGAGGTTGAGGATGAGCTTGCCAGCGTTTAAGTTGTAGAAGGGAATCTGAGCGGAGGTGACTTCTAGATACTCCGCACTATCATGTGCGTCTCCCCTACTGCTTTGTTTGTGACCGATCCAGACGACTTTGTGACTACGCCTCACTAGTTCTTGGGCGACGACAAGAGCTGAGTTGTGATGGCCACCGGTGACAACAATTGTGTGCATAGATAGAGTATAGCAACTAGCGCGATTGATGGCGGGAGACAGAGAGGACAAGACCAATACCACCAAGCATCGTGACAAGAGCAGATCCGCCGTAGGAGACGAGTGGGAGAGGCACTCCGGTCAAAGGAGTCAGAGCTACCATAGCAGCCAAGTTGAGGCAGACTTGGAGTCCAATCCAGGCACCAACTCCAGCGACTAAAGTACTACTAAATTTGTCATGTTCGGTGGTGGCTATCTTGAAGATGAGAGAGAGGTAGTACAAAAACGCCAAGATCAGAGCCACTCCCCCAATAAAGCCTAACTCCTCCCCTACTACCGCGAAAATTGAGTCGGTCGTAGCTTCTGGCAAGTAGGCATACTTTTGCCGTGAGCGACCGATACCTAGCCCTGACACCCCTCCTGACCCAAGTGACAGCAATACTTGGCGGATATGATAAGAACTGCCCTGTGTATCGTGGAGTGGATCGATAAACGTCTTGACCCGCTCAAGTCGATAGGGCTCGGCGATGATCAAGATTGCACCCAAGGAGAGTCCCACTGCCGCAATAGAGAACAAGTGTTTAAGAGGATATCCTGAGAGGAAATACATCGAGACTGAAAGCAGCGTGACAACGAGAGTAGTCCCCATGTCGGGCTGAAACATGATGAGCCCTGCAACAAGTACAACGAATGACCCAAACTGAAGGAGGGTAATCTTGCGAGAGTGTAGCCATGAAGAGAGATAAATAACCTCGATAAACTTGATAAGTTCGGCTGGTTGGAGAGTGATACCTGGTAATACTAGCCAACGTCTAGCCCCCTGGACTTTGGTACCGATCCCAGGGATGACCACCAAAAAAAGAAGAAAAAGTCCCAGTACCATGAGGATGGGTGAGAGTTTTTCCCAGGTTTTGGGGTGGATCAGACTCATCATAAACATAGCCAAGAGTCCGGCCCCTGCCCATTTGAGTTGGAGCGCCACAAAGTGCCATTTGTTGCCAAAATCGCGCGCGCCTTCGGCGACGCTGGCACTATAGATCATGATCAATCCAAACCCTAAAAGGATAATGGTCATCGTGATGAGGCGAGTGGTGAGGGACAGAGAGATCTTTTTCATAGCTGGCGAACAATTTGGTTGAATTGATCCCCTCTATCAAACTCGTTTTTAAATAGATCAAATGAAGCAAATCCAGGAGAGAGAAGGACCGTGTCTCCTGGCTCAGTAGCTAGCCTTGCGAGCTTGATAGCTTCTGCCATCGAAAAGACTGTCGAAATTATCTTGGTTCCAACAACTTCCTTTAACTGGGCTGTATAGTCGGGAATATGTTTTGAACCTAAGATGACGATCTTTTTGAGATATTTGTTACGTTTGACTTCGTCTATGAGTTCATCAAAAGGAAGGTTTTTGGTGTCACCGCCAGTGATCCAGATAGTGGGCGAGGTGGCGGCTTGGAGAGCTTTTATAGTGGCCACTGGAGTCGTTGCGGTTGTGTCGTTGATATAGGTCACCCCAGCAACGGTCGCAATCTTTTCTTGGCGAGATGGGATACCCTGGAAGTCTTTGACTACTTTGCGACAAAGATCTTCTGGGATATTCATCTCTTTTGCCAGTTCCCACATCAATGCGATATTCTCCCTATTGTGAAGACCAGGAAGCGACGTTTCCCAATCCATGACTGTTTGGGCACTCGGGAATTCAAAATAAAAATCACCTGGCTTTTGGTAGAGATGAATAGCTTGTTTATCCCACTGATAGCTTTTCATGTCTGGATACCTATTGAGATGGTCGGGGTAAATATTTGTCAATAAGGCATAATTGGGACTTACACTTAGCTCGTGAAAATTGTGCAACATAAAAGAAGAGAGTTCAAGAACTACGTATTTTTTGCCTTCTGACTGATCAAAGAGAGACAAGCAAGAAGTGCCAGCAAGATTGCCACCACTCAAGACCTGACCTGGGTAGACCCGCTCAAGCATCTGAGTGATGAGTGCTACAGTTGTTGATTTGCCCCGAGTACCGGTCACGCCAATCGTGGTAAGACTAGTATATTTGACAAAGAGAGCAATACTGGTGAGGACTGGCAAGCCCCGCGACTTGGCGTAAAGGATAAGCTCATGTTCGTCAGGCACTCCTGGATTTTTGATAATGAGATCAGCCCAGTCGATCTGCTCTTTGGTTTGGCCCTCAGGAACTAAGGTTAAATCCCGATCAGAAGCGGTAGCGATCGCGCCATGCTTGGTAAGCCAAGATAAATCTCCAGATCCTCCACCTTGACTGCCTAACCCAAATACTAGTACTTTCTTACCCTTGATCTGATCGATAAATTTATTCATATCTCACTCGATTTTAGCACTCTCATAACTTGGGCTACTATCGCTAAAGAAGGATCGATAAAATTTATCTCCGGCATAGCCTGTTTTTCCGATAGCCAAGTCGATGATTTGTCGCCGTAGGGAAAATTGACAGGATCTGAGAGGTAGATAATATTTTAATCTGGTAAGGTAGCAACAAGCGGACGATAAATACTAAGTCCGCCAATGCCGGAGTCAAAAACGATGATGGGTCCATTTGTCATATTACAAGAATGCTAACCAGAGACCAAACAAGGCAAGAATGATACCAGCCAACCAGGCACGAGTCACGATCTTGGTTTCTTCCCAGCCGATCGATTGAAGCCAGAGATGAACTGGAGAGAGGGGCAGGAGTCGATGACCCAAAAACCGCTTGCCAAACATCTGTAGCGAACTAGAGGCAATCTCTAGTACAAAAAGACCACCAATGATGGTGACCGCAATGATCTTGCCTAGCATGAGACCGATGACCGCAAGGGTGGCCCCAAAGGAGAGAGCCCCCACATCTCCCATAGTCAAACGTGCCGGGAAGGTGTTGAAGTAAAGGAAAGCGATGATACCACCTAGCCAGAGCGCGATGAAGAGGGTAATTGGAGTATCGAGAATGGAAGCTGCCAGGATGATGAGGGCAAACATTGTGATCATGAGAAGTCCTCCAGCCAATCCGTCCAGACCATCCGTCACGTTGACAGCATTGCTAAAGGCCACAATGATAAAGGCCGAGAATGGAATAAAAAAAGCACCCAAATCGATGACACCAAAGTATGGCACATTGATAATACTGATCCCCATCGCAGAGTAGAGATAACTGCCGATGCCTAGAGCAATAATTACTTGAACGATAAACTTGAACCGCCAGGAGATCCCCACTAAATTGGTTTGCTTGCCAAAAAACTTGATGATGTCGTCGTAGAGACCCAGGAGTCCAAAAAGGATAAAGGTTGCGAATATAACATTGATCTCCTGACGATAGTTGTAAACACTCGCGATATCAGCTCCAACCAAGCGCAACATCCCAATGACTCCAGTAAAGAGGACGGTAGTAGCCACAATGATGAGAAGACCCCCGCCTACTGGAGTACCAACTTTCTTATGATGAAGCTTGTTGTAGACTGAGTTGAGTTTGCCCATAAAATCTGAGGTACCGCGACCTGGACGCTGGAACTTGAGACTATAGAGCAAGTCGATAAAGGGGACGATGAGGGCGGCGTTGATAGTGAAGGAAAATAATAAAAATCCAAGTAGGTTGTTCATATTAGTTTGGGTAGAAAGATGGTTAAACCAATGATGGCGGCAAATATTGCAGAGATCAAAACTGCACCGGCGGCGACATCTTTGGCATACTTAATATTGAGATTGTGCTCGAGAGTCACGGCGTCAGAGAGGAATTCGAGTGAGGTATTGACCATCTCGGCAACGAGGACTACAGAAATCGTTAAGATCAGATCAATCACTTGATCAAGAGTGATGTGTAGATATGAGGAGAGGAAGATCACCAGCGAGCCCACAATGATATGGATACGAATGTTGGTTTGAGTGATGATGGCGGTCCAGATACCATGTCCTGCATTAACAAATGAGATACTGTGTTGCTTCATGAATATATGTTATCACGTACGCTCAATATTCGCCGAGAGATTTTGTAGGCGCTCGTCGAAACGCTCGTAACCGCGATCGATGAGCTCGACATTGTCGATAACTGATTCACCTTTAGCTAAGATAGCTGCCATGACTAGAGTCGCCCCACCACGCAAATCGGGGACTGTCAGGTTGCGTCCCTGCAAAGGATGAGGACCGGTTACGCTAACTGCATGGGGATATGACTTGGTTTCTGGGTAGTTGAACTCGTAGTATTTGGCTGGATCGGATGGAACTGGATCAAAATACTCGATTTCAGCTCCCATCTGCACTAGTTGAGTGGTAAAGGCAAGACGATGTTGGGTCACGGCTTCGACAATTTTGGATGTCCCTCTAGCCTGAGTCATCATCGTAGTCCAAAGTGGTTGCCAGTCGGTCATAAACCCTGGCTCAGGGGCGGTCACAATATCGGAGGCTACAAGTTCTCGGTCGTACCAAAAACGAATGCCATAATCTGAAATTTCATATTTGCCGCCGATTTTGTCTAGTTCGTGTAAAAATGCTTGGAGGTGATTGGCTCGGGCTCCTTCGATGATCACGTCACCACGAGTAGCGATTGCCATAGTAGCATATGAGACAGCTTCGTTGCGATCACTCATGACGTAGTGAGTGGCAGCGTGAAGTTGTTTGACACCATTGATCTCGATTCTATCTGCGATACGCTTGACCTGCGCTCCCATTTGATTGAAGAAAGTGATCAAGTCATCGATCTCTGGCTCACGTGCGGCATTGTCGATGACAGTCTTGCCTTTGGCTAAGACTGCGGCGATGATCAAGGCCTCGGTACCAGTGTGGGACTTTTTGATAAAACGATAGGTAGCGCCATGCAAACCATCCTTGACTCCCATCTCAATACCCAAATCGGTACAACTGACGGTTGCCCCCATAGCGCGAAAGCCGTCCAAATGACGCTCTATGGGTCGATCGCCAAGCACGCATCCACCTGGAAGAGGAATGATCGCCCTACTCTTTTTATTGAGGAGTAATCCGGCAAAGAGAGTGGCGGCGCGAGTTTTCTCTCCGGTAAAGCTGGGGATTGTGTCTGTTGCAAGGCCGTTGCCGACGATATAAACCGTATTGTCCCCTGGTCTGCTACACTTGACTCCGATGGCTTCGAGCGTCTTGTAGGTGACATCTACATCGCCAATCTTGCTTATATTTAGGAGGCGGGACTCACCTATCCCACAAGCGGCAGCAATCATGAGTTTGAAACTGGCGTTTTTGGCGCCACCTATCCTGACTGCGCCTTTAAGAGGAGTACCGCCAATGATTTTGAAACTAGTCATGTTGAGAGAATTGTATCACCTATCAGAATAACTTCTTCTGTCAGACTAACGCCAAATTTAGTTTTGATTTTGTTTTTGATTTCTTTGATTAATTCAAGGACATCCTGAGAGGTGGCGGTACCATCGTTGACAATAAAGTTGGCGTGAACATCAGAAACTACTGCCCCCCCGACTCGCGTCCCCTTGAGTCCTGCCTTGTCGATCAGGTAACCGACAGATCTAAGGGGAGTACCTGCCTGCGCAGGCAGGCCCAGGCGCATGGCATCGGCAAGAGGGATATTTTTGAAGATACAGCCAGAACTAGGGACACCCAATGGCTGAGTACTACTACGTCTTTTGACTGCTTCGTTGGCTATACTCCAGAGTGCGTCTTTGTCTCCTCTTTTAAGTTGAAAAGCAGCAGAGAGAATAATTTCTTTGGTCTTGTGAAAAATGCTGTAGTCATAGTCGAACTGGAGCTCAGATTGTGTATATTTTTTGATCTCTCCTAACTTATCGATAGCTTCTACTTCAATTACATGATCACCAAATAAGTTTTTGAGGTGATGTGAGTTGTTGTAGACTGCCCCACCCACAGAGCCCGGCAGACCCAACATATCCTCAAGACCCAAGAGGCCCTGGTCGAGCGTATAGCGAATCAAGAGATTAGCTGGCACACCAGAATCGGCTTGGACAATGGCTTCTTTGAGATCGATCTTGCCAGCTTCGACCCCACCCGTGATGCCCTTGAGCTTGATCCCTGTAGTCTTGTTTTTGATGATGAGACCACGATATCCTGTATCCGTGACCAAGATATTACTCCCACCACCGATGACAAGGTAAGGAACCTTGTAAAGGATCGCCGCTTGGACCGCTAAGGTTAGTTCTTCCAGCGTTTTGGCTTCGTAGAAGAGATCGGCAGGACCGCCAAGTTTGAAGTAGGTGTGGAGCGTGAGGGGTTCGTCAAATTTGAGTTTGTCGCGACCGAGAGCTTGGATGATAAAGGTGTAGTTCATAACTTTTTAAACTGCTCGTGTAGTTTGTAGACGAAGCCGGCACCCATAGTGAGGATGATGTCTCCAGGATAAGATGCGGACCAAACAAGCTCAGCGGCATTGTCCCAAGTGAGCGGGGTTGCGTGAGGAATGAGGGTGGCAAATGACTCTGTAGTGACGGTGTGTCCCTGGCCCTTTTCTCTGGCTGATTCAAAAATAGGCATGATAAAAGGTAGATCGGCTAGGGCAATGGCGCTGGCAAATTCTGACAATAGCGCCTCTGTACGACTGTATGTATGGGACTCAAACACCAGTAAGAGTCTATTGTTGGGGAAGTGCTCCTTGAAAGATTTGATCGTGAGCTCGATCTCTCTAGGATGATGACCATAATCGTCATAGAGGAGTCGCCCCGCTACCTCACCTCTAAACTCTTGGCGGCGACCAGCGCCACGATATGCTCCAATAGATTTAAGAGCCTGGGACTGCGTGAGCCCCGCCTCGATTGCAGCCAAAACAGCCGCCAGTGCATCTAGCTTGTTTTGCTCACCAAAAACTGAGAGTTTGAGCTGACGATAGAACGGATGATCTGTACCATATCGTATCACTTTGACCCGCCTCGACTCGCTGTCGCTCATCGACGCGAGGCTGGTCCCCTTCAAGGACTGTCCTTGAAGGCTAAGGATTTGGGCGGTCAATGGATCAGAGGGGTTGGCGATCCAGGTGCCACCCGCGGGAATTGAGCGAACTAGATTGGCAAAAGCCGTAAGAGTCGATGACTCGCCTGGATAAATGTCGGGGTGATCATGGATAATATTGGTAGTAATCAGAATCTGGGGGGTAAGGAGGGCAAACTTGGGTCGATGATCACTCTTGCTCACGGCATATTCATCGGCCTCAACGATATAGTATGGGTCGCTACCTGCGTGTCCTGGGGCAGAGAGCCCTGAGATGGAGCCAGTACCGACATAATAGCCCAGATCTCGCCCTGCAGCAGAGAAGAGAGCGGCTAGCATGGCAGAGGTTGTGGTCTTGCCCCCAACGCCCGCAACAGCAATAACCTTTTTATTATGCACAAATTCGGCAAGAGCCTGAGCTAGGGGAGTAGATCGTAGATTGTTGATCGTAGATGGTGGAGAATAAGCGGCGGAATATACAATGAGATCAGTATTGTCTGGGACTGGAGAGTCTAGGGGACGGACCCCTAGGTTACGTTTGACCAATATATCGTCGGTGATGAATGATTCATCGGTGTCTGATCCAGAAACTACCCAACCAGCGTCATCCATAGCTAAGGCTAGTGCGCACATCCCTACCCCTTTGATACCGATAAAAAATGCGTGTTTAGAGTCCATAGATAACTTTGGCTAGTAACTTTGGATCGTGACGAACCATACTACGGCCTAGTTTATCACCTTTGACACGAATCGGTTTGTGGCTATCGCGTAGTTTGGCCCTAACAATACTAGCTTGATGATAGATAATACCTAAATCATCGATAACAGGAGAAGAACCTTCGAGAGCGTATTTTTTGAGAATAGAATCAGAGAGCGCAAGGTCGTTGTTGATGACGATGTAGTTGAGCCTGTTGGGACTCAAGTACTTTGAGAGATCGGTAAGAAAATCGCTTGCTTTGTAAGCGTAAGTTTCTCCTAGTCGATTCATGAGATTCATGACAAAGACTACTTTGGCGTGACTATCTTCTATCGCCTCTGTGACCCCGCCAACGATCAGATTGGCAATGGTATTGGTATAGAGATCGCCTGGTCCGATCACTATCATATCGGCGCCTAAAATGGCAGATTGCGCGTCGTTATCGATCTTGATCTTGGGGATAGAGCGTAGATCGACAACCCTAAGTTTTGCGACTTTTGGATTGCTTACATCGATATAGTGTTCGCCCAAGACTTCGGTACCATTTTCGTAAGTTGCAACGAGTGAGGTATTGTCATAGCTTACTGGCAAGATATGACCCTGGACCCCTAAGAGTTTACAGGTTTCCTGGATGGACTTCTTTTGAGAACCCAAAATATCGGAAACTGCGGCCATAAAGAGATTGCCAAAGGTCATCCCCGAGATCCCAGTACCCTGATAAAAGCGATATTCAAATAACTGGCGCAGGAGTGAAGTATCACGCGAGAGAGCGATGATCGCTTGGCGGATGCCACTGGTAGGCAAGAGGCCAAATTCGTCTCGTAAGACCTTGTTGCTGCCACCATCATCCGCCATAGTCACAACAGCTGAGATATCGAGGTTTTCGTAGACTTTAAGACCAGTAAGTAATGTAAAAGTACCAGTTCCTCCACCCAGTGCGACTATTTTACGTTTGGTCACCATAATTATTGTTTTAATTTAGCTTTGGCTCGTTCAAAATCACTGCGATTATTGACTCCGTGCCAGATGGAGTCGTTGGCAATAAACAAAGCCTCAACATTTTTACCATGTTTGAGTGCAATCTCGACCATATCGGTCAAATAATATTCCCTGGTAAGGGGATTGGGTGTAATTTGATCGATGTAATCGAGCAAAAAAGAGCGATCAAAACAATAAAAGCCAGTATTAATCTCTTGGATTTTTTTCTCCTGATCTGTGGCGTTTTTTTCTTCGACGATTCTTACAATCTTTCCCCGTGAGTCACGAACGATGCGACCTAGACCAGTCGGATCATCCTTGTGGATAGTCAGAAATAGGAGATCGCAACCTAGTTCGGCTTTTTTGGTGGCCATCTCGACAAATAACTTTGGCGGATAGAATGCCGAGTCATCACCATAGACGGCGAGCACTGTTACAACCCCGGGGGTTATAAGTGGTAAAGCTGTTTTGATAGCGTCTCCCGTACCCAACTGTTGCACTTGGGTCACATAGACAACTTCGTCCCCCAGAGCTCGCTTGACTGAACTAGCTTGGAAGCCGACAACTGCCATGATTTTGGTAATGCCTGCTTGTCTCAAGTGGTTGATTGTGCGGGCGATCATGGGTTCTCCGGCAATCTTGAAGGCTACTTTGTTTTTGGTTTTGGCGTGCATACGAGAGCCTCGACCTGCGGCGAGGACAATGGCTACGGTATGGGATAGATCTCTCGACTGCGCTCGAGATGACAAATCACAAATCATAAATTCTCCAATTCTCAAATTATTTTTTGTTTAGTGCGGTTAATAACGCTTCGCGATCGGACCAGGGGGACTCGGTGAAACCATCGAAATTCATGGATTCTTCGTGGCCTTTACCACAACTCACTACCCAGTCGCCTCTTTTGGCTAGTTTATTGACGGCAAAATCGATGGCTTTGGCGCGATCTAGCTCAATGGTAACATTTTTGCGTTTCTTGCTAGGTACCCCAGAGAGGATTTCTTTGGCGATATCTTTTGAGTTTTCAAAGCGAGGATCTTCGGAGGTGATGACTACAAAATCGGCAAGCTGAGACGCAGCTTGGCCCATGAGTGGGCGTTTGCTAGCGTCGCGAAGACCAGCCGCGCCAAAAACTACGATGAGTTTTTCGTCGGGTTGTTTGTGAGAGCGCAGATTGGTCAAAACCTCGAGTAGCGCATTGGGGGTATGGGCAAAATCGACATAAGCATGGATCCCTCTCTTGTTCTCGACTTCTTCTAGTCGTCCTTTGACCCCTTTAAAACTCAACAAGGCGCGTTTGATATCTGACTGGGGTACATCTAAAAGTAGAGCCGTGGAGATGGCGGCCAAGCCGTTGTAGAGATTGTAGTCACCAGTTAATTTGAGGGTATAGGTAATGTTGCCAAGCGTGAAGATAGTTTTGTCATCTTGATATTCAATACTATCTGGCTTCATCTGAGAGTCGGCATGGAGCGAGTAGGTAGAGAATAAAATGTTGGGAAGAGCAGTATTGATCTGGGCAAAGATTGGGATGTCTTTGTTGACGACTGCGTGCTTAGCATGCTTGAACAATTTGAGCTTGGCGTTGCGATAAGTCTCGAATGTTGGGTGATAATCGAGATGTTCATGAGTGATGTTGGTCAAGACAGCGATCTGGGGCTCGATGGGGTAAATCCGAAACTGATCCAGGCCATGAGAGGTGACCTCAAGAACAACGTAGCGAATCTTCTGTGAGCGCATGCGACGTAGGAGTTTTTGCAGGGCAAAGGGATTGGGTGAGGTCACATGAAAGCCTGTTTTGATACTTTTGCGCCCTACCTTGGCTTCGACTGTCGAGATGAGAGCTACTTTTTTGCCAGCGGTTTTTAAGATGTGGTAGATGATGGTTGCGGTCGTAGTCTTGCCATCTGTACCGGTGACGGCGATGATCTCTAAATCTTGGGCTGGGTTGCCATACAAGCGAGAGGCCAAGAAGGCTTGGGGGAAGTGGTAGAGGTAATTGACGACAACTTGAGGAAGTAGTGGTCGTAATTTGTGAGCTAGACGTATTAATAATCGCTTAATATTCATAGACTGAGATATTGTAACATTCTTGGGGTTTACCTACAGGCTTGGGGGGATGTTGTAGCGGATTAAGAGCTTTTTGGCGATCGAGAACCAGAGGGGAGCGGCGGTTTCGGCGGCCCATTGACTAGATTTTGGCTCAGCGAGTTTGACGATCATGACAAATTTGGGATCATAGGCTGGGGCAAAACCAACAAATGATGCGGTAGTTTTGGTGGCGTCATAGTGACCTTCGACGGCGATTTGGGCGGTACCGGTCTTGCCGGCCATTACATATCCTTTGGGAGTAGCCCACTTGGCCTCACCTTGCTCAACCGCTTGGACCATCATGGCGGTAATCCTGCGTGATGTTTCGGGCGAGATAACCTCGCCCCTACTTTTGGGAGGAATTGATATCTCACTATCCCCTATGACGCTTTGCACAAGGTGCGGTTCCATAAGCTCGCCATGGTTGGCGAGTGCACCAACGGCAGAGAGCATCTCAACAGAGGTCACAACTATCCCCTGACCAAACGAAGAGGTCGCATAATCGATATCTCCCCATTTTGTACGCAAATTGGGATCAACCTCCTCTTGCAGATCTATCCCTGTTTTCTCCCCGATGCCAAATTTTTGCAGATACGCAAGCATTTTCTCACCCCCGAGTTTTTGTTCTGTCCAGACCATCCCGACGTTGTCAGAGTGGACGATGATGCTCTGGGGGGTTGAGTCTGGGCGATAGTTGCCATCCCAAGTTTTGATATTGTATTTGCCGATTGGATAGGGACCACTACAGATATCACACTGATCGCTCTCCTTGACTGCACCTGCGTCAAGGGCCGCGGCCATGACAAGAACTTTGAAAGTACTGCCTGGCTCGTAGGTATTGGCAACGGCGGGGTTTTTGTAGAGACTAGAATCAAATAAGTGGAACTTGCTGGGGTCGTAGGATGGTAAAGTGGCCATAGCCAAAATACCACCAGTCTTTGGGTCCATGACGATTACTTCCCCCGAGACGGCGCCATAATGTTCGAGTCCCTGTTTGAGCTCTTCTTCGACGATATACTGAGTACCTCGCTCCAAGTGGAGTTTGAGAGTACGCCCGTCTCTACCTGGCATAAGCTGAAAGTCGTCGATTAAAAGAGGCTGACCGATTGCATCTTTTTCTTGCTTTTCGACCCTAGTCCTACCTGAGAGTTCGCGGTCATAATAACCTTCGAGACCAAAATAGCCGGTGGGCTTGCCTAGATCGTCCCTTCCCACAAAACCGGTGATTTGAGCAGACATAGAAGCCTCTGGATACTCCCGGATGAATGATTGGTCAAAAATGAGACCATTAATATCTTGCGTCTCGATCGCATTTTTTTCTTTGACAGTCAAAGCGCGTGCCAAGATTTCGTAGCCAGTTTTGCTCAGTCGATCCAACATCGTTGATTTGGTCTGTAATTTGAGATCATCTAGCGCAACGCTCAGCTTGGCCACGTCGGTGGCGATAGCTGGGTCATCGATAGTCAGATTTAGATTGGGCATGATCTTGTCGACGATTGTAGGGGGTGCGTCAGTCACAGCTGGCATATAAGCCCCTAGCGTATAGACTGCCTGGTTGACGACCAGAGGGTAACCATCGGAGGTCACGATACTACCGCGTGCACCGCCCCGTAGATCTTTGGAGAGATATTGACCTCTGGCTGCACCAGACAACTCGTCGGTTTTGATGATTTGCCAGTAGCTAAGACGCAAGATAACTAGAGCAAGAGCAAAGAGAAAACCAAGGAATAATAGTTGAATACGACTATGCATAACAATATGAGTATAGCTTAGCGAGAGGCAACTGGGGAGGAAGTCTTGAGTGCCACGACAGATGGAGTCTCAACAAAGCCTGCATCAGCTATTTTTGTGCTGAGGGTACCTAGTGAACCATCGAGAGCTACTTGAGCACGCAGGATGGTATTTTGATTTTGGAGTGTTGCTATCTCTTGACTCAAGTTGGCAACAACAATACTCTCGTCGACACTGCGATTGGTGAGAGTCACACTCATGATAACAAGAGCAATGATCAAGACAAGAAGGGCTTTGATCAGCTTCATGCTAGCCTCCTTGCGACCCTCATCTTGGCACTGCGAGAGCGCGGATTGATCGCGATTTCTTTGGCACTAGGCTCCTCTACATTCTGAGTTATTTCCTCTATTTGACCAGCAGAGGTGGCGTCGTTTATCCAACTTTTGACGATCTTGTCTTCGAGTGAGTGAAACGAAATCACAACGATCACCCCACCCTCTTTCAGAGAGCTCAAAACCGAGGGCAGAGCGGTTTTGAGCTCGAGACGTTCACTGTTGACAGCCATGCGGAGGGCTTGGAAAATCCTGGTTGCAGGGTGGATACCACGAGAGCGGCCAACAAGACCTACAACTAGATCGGCTAGTTCCTGGGTAGTTGTGATGGGGGAGGTTTGACGCCGAGCACAAATTGCATTTGTAATACGTTTGGCATTCCTGTCCTCCCCAAGAGTGGTAAAAAGCTCGACTAGTTCATTTTTTCCCAGTCCATTGACTAGATCGGCGGCAGTCACAGCCAGATTTTTATCCATGCGCATGTCGAGTGGAGCATCGTACCGGAAGGAAAAACCACGCCCTGGGGTGTCGAGCTGATAGGAGCTGACACCTAGATCAAAGATCACACCATCAAATTGACCCTTCAAGCCTGCCCGCGCAGGCAGGGTCTGTCCTTGAAGGTCGAGGGCTTGCGAGAAAGAGGAGTGAATGGGAGTAAATTGAGTGGCAAAACCGGCCTTGGCGATACGCTCAGTCGCGATATTTAACATGTCCTCGTCACGATCGATCCCCGTGACCTGCGCTCCAGCTTGGAGGAGTCCTAGAGTGTGTCCCGCATAACCTAGAGTGGCATCAAGGTAGCGTTTGCCGGGCGCAGGATCCAGATAGTGGATGACTTCATCTAGCATGACTGGAGTGTGGAGATTGTTGGTAGATGGTTGTGACATATGTTAGATCTCAAGTTCGGATAATGATGATTCAAGTTCACTCTCGCTTGACACAAGACTCTCAACGTAGGTGTGATACTTTTGTTTGTCCCAGATCTCAACTCTAGTCAAGGCACCCGCGAAGACCACATCCTTTTTGATGCCGGCGAGGGCGATCAGGGATTCTGGCAAGCGAGTGCGACCGAGTTTGTCGGTGTCTACGGGAGTGGCGTTGTAGGTGAGGAGGCGGAGGAAGTCACGGGCTGGTTTGCTGGTTAAAGGCAAGGTCTCGAGCTTTTCGACTAGTTTGTTCCATGACTCAGAAGTAAAGATGAAGAGACAGCCATCTAGGCCTTTGGTGATGACGGAGCCAGAGGTAAGTTCGGTACGGAAGGAGACAGGAACAGATACACGATTTTTTTCATCTAGGGTATGATAGTAATTACCAATAAACATATAAGTCATTCTCCCACTTTTTACCACTATACTAAGAATAGATTAACGTGATACAGTTGTCAACTAGTTAGTTATAGGAAAATACGGTTTGTGCTATTTACCGAACGATACCCGAAATGATGGTTATGGGACTATTGATGCGTTGGTGTATAATTATGGGGTATAGATAAGGAAGCTTCTATTCTATGTATTGTTGGTGATTGTGATGCTGACGTGAGATTATTGGTTGATGTTATTAATGGAATACCGGTGTTTCAAATTTCTGGGGAGGCAACGTTAGAGCCACAACTTTGCCCTAGGGTATCCCCCGGACCTGAATTTAGCTCTAGAGATGCAGATGAAAAGTTGAAGATCATAGTTCACCAACCTGAAGAGCCTAATTTTATAGGAGCCATGACTGTTGTTTGTGCTGTTAATTTATGTCAACATTGGCAAAAATGCAATAAATTAGGATAATTTCTGGATACGTAATAAAATGTGATCGCGGAGTAAGGGAAATTTCTGGTATCCGGCAGAAGTATTGAAATGTCCAGCCTTAGATACCATTTCTAGATGAGCTTTGAGCATGGCAGAGATACCTACTCCTTCTTCAACTGGGATCATATCATTGTCGGATTGGAAAATCTCGATATGTTGAACGATTTGTTTAAGCTTGGCCCAGTCGATAGGATTGTAATGAAAAGAATCAACTGATTCTTGAGGATTATCATACCAGCGATATTGAATCCAGGGAGCAACCATAAAAAGGTTTGATATTTGTGCAATTCCCAGATCAACTAAGGCATGCATGATAAACACACCACCTCGCGAGTGAGTGACAAACGTGGTATCAGGATGAATATCTTTTTGAAATTCTTTTAGTTTGCTTAACCACTCTGAATAGTAATGTTTACCACCCTCTTCTGGCGGACAAGGAAATTGCGGAACGATCACCCTGAGATCAGTTTTGTTTTCCAGTTCATGTTTGAGCCAAGGAAACCAATTCTCCTCCGGATACCCATTGCTGCCATGAATAATAAATAGGTTTCTCATGATTTTTTACCTTTAGACTCAATTAGATTTGTAACCCAAGATTGTATAGCGCTGATTAGTTCTATCTCTTTATCCAAATAGCTATGAGTTGCACCGGCAATCTTTGCTACGGTTAACGATTTGGTTGATTTGGCATGACGTTTGATTTGTGCTATGGCTTCATCAACAGATGGTTTCATATAGACATCCTCGCCCCCATAGACGAAAAGGAGTGGATCTGTTGTATCTTCAAGCATTTGCCATTGCGGATCATCTGGAGTGTGATAGGGAGTAAGGTTACCTGGTCCTTTTTGGGTTAGATAACCCGCATACATTTGAACACTCGTTACATAGCTGACTGGTGAGAGTTTGGCAGGCAAGACTTCTTTGGTGAGACCAGCTTCAATTTTTTGTTGAATGAGTTGATCGGTCTTGGCAAATTCCTCGCTTCCTAGTGCATAGTACATGAGTCCGGAATCATTTTGAGGAGAAAGATGAATTTGGCCGATAACTCGAGAATCTTTTTTAATTTGTTGATAATAAAGATTTTTTTGCGATAAACTGTGACCTTGTAAGATAACTTTGTTGATGCCTTGTTCGGTCAAAAAGTCGAGCCAAGCTGAAATATCGAGAATACAGTCCTCAAACTTTTCAAAACCACCACCGATTTGAGTCCACTCTACTTTGTCACCTACGTGTTTACGAATATCGGCGTAGACATCATGGCCGCGGTTATTGGCGGTGAGAAAACCTATTCCTTGTTTTTGTAACTCTATAGCTTCAGTATCGATAAATTTATGAGTATAAAAGTCTCCGGATGTACCATGGAAATGTAAGACGACCATATCGGACTTACCTGGAGAATAAAACCCAGCCAATTCTAGACCGTCTTGTGTAATTACCCTAACTAATTTGCCATCGATCATAAATTGATTATATCAGCTTGATAAACTCTTTTTCCGTGAAGCCGGCATCGGAGATGATGGCTTTGGTGATACCTTTGCCCAGATCTTTGCCACGATGAACTGGAATGGATATTATGCGATGAGTGACAGGATGGAAATATACATGATGACTGCCTGATGATCTTTTGAAAATAAATCCTTGTTTACTAAGAATTTTGATTAGCTTAACTGCGGTTAAAATAGGCAATTTAGACATATATCATGGGCAGATTGTTACCAAATACACTGGATGCATCGAAGGTTTCGATCATTTCTAATCCTGATTCGTGAGGAATATCCATTTTCTCATCTCGCATGACTTGAAGGTGAAGAGTGATGACCTCGCGGAGATTTTTGCGCGTTTCTTCAATAGTTTTCCCTGATGTATGACAGCCTGGTAAAAGTGGTACAAAGCCATGGTAATCACTGTCGTCTTTTTTGATAATGACCCGATATGTAAGGACTTTTGTTGGTTTCATAATTCCTATTATACACCTCTACTCTGCTGTGACGAGGAAGACGTGAGAGGTAGAGACGGTGGAGACAGAGTCACCAGTTAGGGTAGTTTTGAGTTTGGACCAAGCTTTGCCATCCCAACCATAGATGGTGGGGTTGACGTGCTCACCGGCGGGGAGCGTGAGGGCGAGGGCGGCTGTGCTTTTGACTGTATTCTGAGTAAAGTACCCATAAGGCCCCGCCACTACTTTGGCTCCCTCTGGTAATCCAGTTTTGGGGTAACCAAAGGTCTTCATAGTCACGATGACTTCGTCTTTTTTGAGCGCAGTTTTGGGGAGGGTCACAGAGAATTTACCATCGGTTGAAGAAAAGGTCGGATCTGCAGGGTCAAAGTGGAGATAGTTCCAGCTCTCTTTAAGGCGAGTGGTATCGTAGGTCAAAGTAATAGAGCCACCTGTCACTCCCTCGTGATAGGTGACCTTGCCACCACCTGACTTGGAACCCAACAAAATAGCTTTGGTGATGGGCTGCTTCTCACTACCTAAATAGATCGTGCCTAGCGCACCCTCTTGCTTGCCGGAGGCATTGTAGATCATCTCGTATTCTATACTCCCAGACTCCAGGGCATTATCAATGGTAATGTTGAGACTGCGCCCCGTGGGATCAGGTGAGAGGGTGATAAATGGACGCTCTGCAAGGGCCATGACATTGATGGGAAGATCTGGCTGAGTATTGTCCTCGACCAGCGTAGTTTTCTTGCTACTTGAGTTTTTGAAAATGAGCACAAGGGAGACCATCAAAACCAGAACGATACCTAGAATAATAATGGCAGTAGATTTTTTCATTATTTGAGTTTAGCAGAAATATATTTTGCTAGCATGTCTATTGCGACTCGTTCCTGTTTGGTTGTGTCACGATCACGCACAGTGACTGTTTGGTCCTCTAATGTCTGGTGGTCGATGGTGACGCAAAATGGCGTACCCATCTCGTCCTGATAAAAATAGCGTTTGCCGATGTTGCCACGATCATCCCAGACTACTCTGAATGATGGCTGAAGGTGTTCAAAGACACTCTGAGCACTCCTTACTAATTCATCGTTGTTGCGCAGGAGAGGGAAAACAGCTACGGTGTAGGGGGCGAGCTTGGGGGCCAATTTGAGCACGATTCGATGATTCGAATCATCGATACAGTAGGCATCACAGAGCACCATGAGTACCAAGCGATCGATGCCCACCGCTGGCTCAATTACATGAGGAACTAGTTTGTCCCCAGTAAAGGGATCAGTATAGGAGAGATCTTTGCCCGAAAACTTTTGGTGCTGAGTGAGATCGTAATCACTGCGATAAGCAAGGCCCCAGAGTTCTTGATAACCAAAGGGAAAGTTGTATTCGAGATCTACCGTCTTTTGGCTATAGAAGCTACGCTCCTGATCTGAGTGTTCCCTGACTCGCAAGTTTTCTTTTTTGACTCCTAGAGTTTTGATTACAAAATCTTGGATAGAAGTAAGCCAGGTGTCAAATAACTGCTCCCACTCCGAAGTTTTGGGATTAAAGAAATACTCGATCTCGGCTTGCTCAAACTCGACAGTGCGGAAAGTGGCCTGCCCCTTGGTGATCTCGTTGCGGAAACTCTTGCCCATCTGCCCTACCCCAAATGGCAGTTTGACGCGGGAAGAGTCGAGAATATTTTTGAAGTTGATGAAGATACCTTGGGCGGTCTCACCGCGCAGGTAAGCGAGATCGGCAGTCTCCGCCAAGATTCCCAAGTGGATAGGGAAAAGCAAATTGAACTGGCGAGCGTCGGTTAGTGTCGCATTACCACAAGTAGGACATTTGATTTTGCGAGAGATGATAATCTCATTGAGCTCGCTGAGAGTTTTACCCTCGACTTTTTCGCCAGTGACGTCCTCGATAAGATGATCAGCGCGAGTCCGACTATGACAAGTCTTGCAATCTACCATAGCGTCGGCAAAGCTTTCCACATGTCCAGATGCTTCCCAAACTTTGGCACTCAAGATCACGGATGAGTCAAGACCCACCATGTCGGAGCGACCCTCCACAAAAGTCTGCCACCAGATATCCTTGATTCTTTTCTTGAGACTGGCGCCTAGTGGGCCGTAGTCCCAAGTATTGGCAAGGCCACCATAAATGTCAGAGCCTGGGAAGAAGAATCCACGACGTTTGGCAAGGCTAGTGATATCTGCAAGTGTAGTCATCAGTTTATTTTAGCACGGAGCGGATGGGTTAAGAGCGAGTCGATATAGTTGTCGACAATATTAGATCCCTCGACTTCGCTCGGGATGACGGGCAAGCCAAAACCTAAAATTTCGAGGAGTTTTTTCTTGAATCTAAAAATATACTCTGGCGTCTCAAAGCGCGCGAGATTGGCGAGAGCCAGGACGAGAAGATCATAGACCTCTGTGTGGCGATCGTGCTCGACGGTCAAACGATCGATGAGCTCCCCGATCTGGAAAAGGCGCGAGATGTTGGCTAGGGTAGTTTTGCTCACATGGTGGCCGTCGAGGAGCTCGACACTGGTTAGAGTCATGCGGTCGTTTTTCTCGATGACATCAAAGCGGATGTGGGAGAAGAGATCTAGTTGACTGCCACGTTTGGATTTGACTGAGCGAATCCCCCTCGCATAGACCGAGATTTTGCCTTGTTCGAGAGTATAGATCGTAAGAAAACGGTCACTGTCTTTGACAACGCGACGATTGATGATGATGCCATGATATTTGAGATAGTGCATTAGCGGGGCAAGATGATTTCTTGGTCAAAGTCGAGAGTGTAGACTTTGGGCTTTCCAGAGCCTACCGTAATGGTCGTCTTGATGTCTTTGGTTCCTGGTTGTTTCTGGATAAGCTGTTTGTACTGATCCCCTGTTACGGTCCCAGCTGGGGTCGTGTACTCAACCTCGAGTTTTTTGACTGATTGAGGGGACAAGGTAAAAAAGCCCTCGAAGACTGTCTTACCCAAATCTTCAGTTGTCGTCATATCGAGCTCATAGCCGGATGATGACTTGAGGACTGAACCCTTGGGCACATAGATGCGTTGCCAGTCGCGCAATAAGCCATTGAGACAGAGCTGACCAGCCTCGAGATTGCAGTTGTCACCAGCGCGGGGATTTTTGTAGGTAAGCGTGAGCTTTTTGGTGACTGAGCCGTCTGAGGCAATACTGACCACCTGCTCAACCTCTTGGGTCACAAACATATTGGACTTGGCGCCGGCAAAGTTGGTATCGTTGACGTGGAGGTAGTCGCCAACATAGTCGTTGATCCGCCCGGCGGCTCCTAGAACTTCGACGGCATTTTGCTTGTTGGGGTCTTTGAAGTACATGAGAAGATGCTTTTCTTTGATGGCGGTTGTAAAGATGTTGAAAAACTCGGCCCATTTGGCCTTTGGAGAGTCCATCATATTGGCCAACATCGAGTTCATAAGTGGTCCAAGGATCGATTTCCTGCCTTCGCGGATCTCGTAGGTGGGACGAGTGATAATGTTTTCCAACTCATAGATGACTTGTGGGCAATCACAACGTGGATCGATCTGCGCTGAGAACTTGCCACCATATCCTGGAACTCCAATGGGACCTAAGACTTTGAGGATACGGACAGGGACCTCGGTATCGATGGCAATAAGAGCATCAAATTCTGGTGCGACACTAGACTCACGCATGTACCCGGTAAAGGTATCCATCGAATCTTTGAAGTCAGGAGAGAGATTCATGTCGCGCAGATTCCAGGTATAAACCAAAGGAAGATATTTCTTGATTGGGTCTGGGGCGGGGACTTTTTTCTTGAATCCAGCATCAAGAGTATAGATATCTTGCGAAATGCCTGGTTCGATCTTGCCTTTGGTGATAGTCATCGTCGCATAAGCCGTCAAAAAACCACCAGTCGGGCGCAACTCGGCGTCGTTTTGGAATATGATGAGATATTTCTTGGCATCAGGGTTACCCAAGAGATCTGGGAGTAATTTAATGATGGGTTGGAACTGTCCTAGAGACTCGGCGGCACTAGCGACACTAGTTTTCAGGCTAGTAATTTTCTCGGCAAAAGTCTTGGGATAGCGTTTCTCATTGATAGCGTCAAATTCAGAACTCACCTCTTTTAGTTTGGCTGAAATTGAGTCCATCTGAGGAGCGAGTTTTTCAACTGTAGAAGCCACAAAAATGATGCGATCTTCGGCGGTTGTGAGGACGAGCTCAGCCCCTTCTGTCCCGGTAAAACCCATGATGTCAGCATAGGGCTCGATAGCACCAACGATGATGTCCCCTATCTCTGTACCATAGGTCGCGGCAGTGAAGACATGGTCGACGTCTTTGAGATATAAACCAAAAAATGGAATGTAGCGCAGTGGAGCGATGGCGCCCCAAGTTTTTTGAGCTGAGATAAGAGATGACTTGGTACTATCTAGCTCAGATTTGATGGTACTGAGATCGCGCGTTTCAAAAGCAGTTGTCATGGCTTGGGCATGAGTCACGGTACTCATGACTTTTGTGTAGGTAGTTTTGGCGACAACTGTTGCGTAGATAAAGATTGCCAACAGCGTACAGCTTACGGCCAACAGAATAATAAACCAGGGGCGTTTGTAGAGAGGGACTTTGATTGGTTGATCTACCACTTCGAGATCATTGCTTGAGGTGTTTTCCATAAGATTTTGAGATCATTCCATAACGAGCGAGTATTAGCATATTGTGCGTCAAGTGATACCCTCTTGTCAAACGTAACCTCGTTGCGTCCTGATACTTGCCAGAGTCCAGTAATACCTGGCTTGGTAGAGAGCACAACACCCATTAGTGGTTGGGTTTGGGGATATTTTTTGACTTGCTCGGTGAGCTCACGCTCGAGGTAAGCTCGAGGACCCACCATACTCATATCGCCCCGGATGACATTGTAAAACTGAGGGAACTCATCGATTGTGAGCGCCCGTAGCACTCTCCCTAAGGGAGTAATACGCGGGTCGTCTTTGGCTTCGAGTTTCCAGTCCATTTTTTTGAATTTTTTGAGGAGTTTTTTATCGCCGTTGTGCAAAATGTCGTCGGCCCCGATGACCATTGAGCGGAATTTGTACATATTGAAACTCTTGCCCCACAAGCCAACTCGACGATGCTTGTAGATGATGGGACCGGGAGAGCTCAGAAAAATGAGAAGTGGGACGATCAACCAAATTGGTAAAAATATGACGGATAAGATGCAAGCTACTACAATGTCGAGAATGCGTTTAGTAGCGTCTTGGTAATTCATATTACAACTGAGCTTCAATTGTGTTGTATAAATTTTTGACTTTGGGTGCATATTTGAGAGGACACACGAGCATTCCCCCATCAGTTTCAACGACTATCATCCCATCGAGTCCGATGAGTCCCATAATGCCGTCTTTTTTGGCAATAATCAGAGAATTTTTAGTATCGATGATGTTAGCTTTACCGATGATGACGTTGCCATTATCATCTTTGTTCAGACCATGATAGAGTAATTCCCACGTTCCTACATCAATCCAACCAAAATCAGCTGGTAATTCCCATTGTTTGTCTGGTGGTAATTTTTCAAATAGGCCATAATCTACAGAGATTTTTTCAAATTTGGGATATTCCAACGCTAATGTTTTGGCATATTTGGACGTGTCAATGGTCGAAGAAATGCGACTGATTATCGCATAAGTACTTGGGGCATACTCTTGATAGAATTTGAGGAATAATCCGGGTCGAGTAGCCATATAACCTACGTGGATCAGATAATCTTCAGAGGCATAAAACTGCTCTGCTCGCTTGATGTCTGGTTTTTCAACAAATCTCTTGAAAGCGAAAACATCAAAACCATTTGATGAGGTAATTTTCCCATCAATTTCTATCCAACCATTGTGTACAGTTGGGTAACTTGCCTGAGTATCTACGTGAACAATTACTTCATTATTATTTGCTAATTTGGCTGCTTCGGTAAGCGCAGAAATAAAGACGTCAGTTTTTTGGACAACATGATCGGCTCCCCAGAGAATAATCATTACGGCATTTGGATGTCTTTTGTAGATGATGGCCGACGCTAACCCAAGTGCGCCTAGATTGTCTCGCATAGCAGGTTCAAAAACAAAGTTTTCTGAAGGTATTTCTGGAGCTTGCCTGATAATGTGCTCTTTGTATAATTGCGAGGTAGCGATATAAATATTTTCGGCTCCAAATCCTTTTATGGCTCTGTCTACTGTTTCTCGAAACATTGATTTTTTGCCTAGAATACTTTCGAATTGCTTTGGATGTGACATGTTGGAAATAGGCCACATACGAGTACCCTTACCACCACACATAATGAGTACTTTTATTTCTGGTTTTTCTGACATATTTTATTTATCCTTTTGTTCATTTTAACAGCCCAAGCCGTTTGATCAAAGCGGCGAGCATTTCTCTGACACGCTTGTCTATCAAAGGACATTGTCTCGAAGATGTCAATCGCCTGGCAGATACTACTGACACCGGTTTGCTTGAAAAGTAGCCCAGTTTGCCCATCTTGGACTATGTCTAGTGCACCACCAGATGAATGCGCAATGACAGGGATCCCGGCTGCTTGAGCTTCACACATTGCAATCCCAAAATCTTCTTCGTTTGCCTGAAGGAAGGCTTTGGCATGCTGATAATAACCAACCAAAAGTTCCTCGTCTATAGATCCTAATATATGAACATTGGACTTGGCTAGTTTGCGTAAATATCTCTCTTGTGAGCCTGTGCCGATCACTATAAGAATCTTGCCGTTTTGGTTAAATGCTTTCACTAAGACATCAATGTTTTTGTAGGGCACGAGGCGAGAGACAGTGAGAAAGTATGAGTATGGCAGATGGTTAATGGTTAATGGTCGATGGTTAAATTTGGCAACATTGACGGGTGGGAAGATCACTTCACTATCGCGATTGTAGTACTTCTTTATACGCTTTTTCACTTGAGTACTAATTGCAATCATTGTATCTGGACGAGTAGAGGCTACTTGGTCCCAAGCACGAAGGTATTTGGCGATGAAGCGATGAACTGGTGTTGTCAAATACTGTTTTTTGTGCGAGTAGAGATAGCGAGTAGGAGTCAAACAATAATTGAGATGAACAGTGCTAGGAGGTGTGATAACCCCCTTGGACTCGGCGCTACCTATCGAGATAACCAAGTCATAGGCGCTGAAATCAAATGATTCAAAAATAAAGGGCATGAGCCAGGGAAACCATTCGTGATGTTGATGTAAATATGGAAAGCTGTGGACTTTCCAGAACGCAGAAAATGGCGCCGTAGAGGGATCCCAAACACTGGTGTACCAAT
>Ga0210049_1000510_pt1 | contig 32745 bp, 24 predicted proteins | sample CryGeyCG2014_300_2_FD_183964 | JGI IMG/M metagenome (GOLD analysis project Ga0210049, IMG submission 183964) | Groundwater microbial communities from aquifer - Crystal Geyser CG06_land_8/20/14_3.00 (SPAdes) (version 2) | ecosystem: Environmental > Aquatic > Deep subsurface > Groundwater | place... | reverse complement strand
TAATGTAAAAACCGTACCACCAGGTGTCCCCGGATAGAGACGTAGCAATGCCACGTCTCTACGCCCGTTGGGCGTACACGGTTTTTTCTTTATATGTTTTAATTAGTTGCTGATCCCACTTGCTTGAGAACCTTGTTCTCTTTGATGCTTTCGATGAATTCGTATAAGCGTACTTTGTTGATGCCATTGGTCGTAAGGATATACATTTCTGGCTTTTCGCCTGTTGCTTCTGGAATCGCTATATCCACTACTTTCGCCGTTCTGAGATCAAAGCTGTATCTGAATAAGTAGTATAAGTTGTAGCTTGTATTGTATTGATCGTTGGTCTTGAGCGGACGAGATTCATAGACAGTAAATGTCTGATTATCTTTATCTAAGAAGTATACATATCTGGAATTGGTTGTTGAAATGATCTTCACATTGTCTGAATATTTTGATGTCATCTTGTCTCCTCCGAGGAGTTTGATTTCACGATAATCGAGATTGAATGAGTTAGCTGGATTCCTCCGGAATTGATATGGTTTGCCGTTTGCCCATACCAAGAACGTCGAATCGATAGCGAAGTTGGTGAAGCCCGAACCGAAGTTGGCTCCTGTCAGCATATTTGTGTTGAGATAATATTTTTGTCCTGCCTGGTAAATAGTCTGTGATCATAAGGTATTGCGGTATCTGGTGACCAAGACGCTGTTTGATAAGGTTGTGATGTTCGGCTGGAAGACATAGAGATTCGCTTTTCCATAGGTTGCTAAACCACCGATAGTGAGCGAAAATCCGTCAGGATCTCCTGTGGTCAGTATCTGTATTCCTCCCTTGTTCACCAAGAATATCTTTCCATTGTTAGTGAAGCAATATAATCCATCTTTCAATAAGCTCTGATTGCATCATTTAACAGTTTCCTCATCCATACTATACTCTACTATCGATCATCTTACGTTTTCACCCATGGCTCACATCAATGCTGCTTTGGTTCATGCGATATTCAAATCCCTTTGATAAAAGATATTGGTGAGGTCTCATAGTTTCTGCTGTTCGGTAGTATTGAAAGTCATGATCTTGGTCTTTCTTCCTGTAGCAATATCATCGAACTGGCTGAGATTATTGATAGCGATGATATTGAATCATTTATAATAATCCGCTCTCAGAATCTTCTGGAGCTGAGCGACATCTTCTAGCCACCTTCCTTTGCTTTCAAGCGTAGTGAGTTTGGTCATGATTTCCTGATACTTGAGCGATTTTTCATCGCCGGTCGGATCCATGGATTGGAATAGGAAGATATCTTTCTTGATATCATCAACAGTGACTTCTACAGACACGCCCTCAGGCGTAACGTATACGGTATCTTTGTTTGTGCTGATGATTTCAGATAACAAGCTATAGAGCATGAAAATGATGACGATGCTGAGTAAAAATACTGTCGCCTGATATTTATTCCTGAGGAACATGTTCTTGAATTTCTCTATCCGACTGCCTGCTGCAAAATTTCCCAGATTTCCTAATTTTCCTAGCTTAGGGCTGAATTTCAATCCTCCGCTCTTCTGCTCTGAGCGCATATATTGGACGGTGTAATGAGATATGAATCCTACATGCTTTTTATCCAATCTACTGGTCACCACTTCGTGGATGAAATCTATCAATGATACTTCTTCAGACTTGAGGATAGATTCGACTTCCTTGAAATCATGCTGATCGATTACGTCAGAAATCTTTGTTCACACGTACAATATCTCGTCTCCTGCCTCTACGTCTCCTTCGACGAAATCAGAGAACAGATCGATCTTTCCTTGTGCATTGACACCATTATGAAGCGTGTAATATAATTTATGATCTCTGAATATCACGATAGTCGCATTCCCGATCATCGATGTCATGAAGAGATTATCAACGACGAGCTGGATATATCATTTGATAGGGAAGAATTCTACTTCTCCGAACTGATCAGCGAATGCTTTGAGTTTGGTATTGAGTCATTGGAGAAGAATTTCAAAATTATTCTTCACTTCTTCTATGTCAGACTCTTCGGTCTGAAGCTTGTCCATGAGTTCTGCCATGAATTCTTCTATCAGATCTTTCTGATTATCAAGAAATTTATTCTTTTCAAACAAGACTGAGGCCTTGATGACGATACCGTTTGCGAGCTCTTCATCTATCTTCAATAGCTGTTCTGGTTCTAGATAGAGCTTCTTTTTATCTTTTAAGTGCATGAACCACTTTTAGAATAGTAAAAAATCGGGAAAAATAGGTACAGTATTCACTAACCTTGTTAATATCAAAAACTACTCTTTTTTCAATAGTAAATATGAGAAAATATATTTGAAGAAAAAGAGGGTATATCGTATCTTTTTGAGGTTTCTGCGTGGATCTGAAATTACTCTCTGCAATCGTTCCAATTTTAAAATTCTTATGATTTTGGGCGCTCTTTTTTGCTTGCCGACCCAGAAGTCAAATGTCCCTCATTGATTGAGGACGATGAGATTATTTACTTGTATCATATCTTGGTTGGCATGGCTTCGGATTTCTTGAACCGGGTAATCGATATTTGATCTGGCAACGAGAAGAATGTTTATCGCTTTCGGATCTATCCCCTCATGTACCTTTTCCCAGTCGAGATTATCATAGCCATCTTGAGTGTATCCTACCGTGTATCATTTTTTCTCTAGATATTTTTTTGTCTGTGCCAAGAGGTCTTGATAAGTTCCGTAGAGAATCAAATTCATCTTGTGATGCTGATGGACGTCTTCTAGAAATGCGGGGCAGAAATCTGTTCCGTTGAGATTGTGGAGCCGTTTGCGAAATCATAAAAAATAAAAAATCTGAAGCGCTATCCCATCTGGGAGTACTATATCTGCGTGCTGAATCGCATCGCGGTACGCGGTACGTGTGACGCAGGCATCTATTTTTTTGTAATCAGGGAGAAGAACATTTTTGAATCGCTCTGATTCTATTTTGGCTGGCTGTGTATCGAATAATTTCTGGCTGCCTATCTGAGCGAAATAGAGATAATCAACAATACAAAATCCTTTCTTGGTGTAAGTTTCAAGAATGTGTCTGATTGCCTGATTAGCGGTTCATGTGAATAATGTATCTAAAATAGAATGCAAAATAAGACGAAAAGGACTAAAAAGGACGAACTAGGGAGCCATAAAGAATTTTACTTTCATTTCTATTTTTCATGTATTTCCGGTGCCGATGCCGTCGGGGATGGAAACTTTGAAGTGGAAGTCAGAATCTAATTTATCATTGCTTGTCGGTCTTCAAAGGGTGTTTCTAAATCCGAGAATCAAATTATAAGTTTTTCCTACAAGGATAGGTAATACATTCATCGCGTTTTTTCCATTGAATTTGGGTCATAATGCATCTTCCAGCCATGGAATATTATCAAGTCATCATAAATCCATAAGCAATGAAATAAGTCCATATGATCTCCATGTCATGTCCCATGCGTTAGCATCGTAGTAGCAGTTGGTGTCGATGATATCTGAACGGTTTGAGTCGTAGGGAGTAAATCAACTTCAATTATTGTATTCATAGAAGCATGGCCCGGTCAAGGAAGTATGTCATCGGAAATTTCAGGAAAGTGTGTATCAGGTATCAGCGAGGAAGTTGATTGAATTTCCATAGACGTTGTTGTGAAAAAAAATTATATTGGAAGTTGTACCTTGATAAACTCAGAATCCATGGTAACCATTATTTTTAAATGTACTATTCATGATTGTTAGATTGTCTGTAGGTCAACCAGTAACCAAAAATCCAGCCCAACCACCGGTAGCAATGACATTATCAAGAGTGAGACCAGAAACATTATTGCTAACAATACATCCATAAGAACCAGCACTAGTGGCATGGATAGTAACATCCTTTATATATCCACTGTTTACATTTGACAGAGAAATACCATCCCTTCACTCAATATATCCTCCTTCATGTGAAGATATAATAGTGAAATTATTTAAATTATTGGCTTGTAAAGTAAAATTGGAGCTATTCCCTATAATGGAATATCCATTCAAGTCTAAAATAACGCCACTTGATCCAATGGTAATCGCTGTACCTGAGGGGCAATTCATATTTGATGTTAATGTTGTATTACTCACCATCGTATCGCCGCAATTTGGATTGGCGTAGGAAAAACTCCGACCGAGAAGGAGGATTGCTGTGAATAGCAAGATGTACTTTCGCGGAATTCTTGACATGATGGAATAATTCTAAATGCTAAATTTTAGATTCTAAATTCTATATTATACTCGTTAGATTGCCCTAAAGGACTAAAGCCGCACTTCGTTCGCAATGACGACTTCGCAATGACAGGAGCTAGTTTATTGTCATCATTTTCACCCCTGGGTAATAGTAATCAAGAATTTGCTCGCTTGTCCGTCATTGCTCTGCTAAATATTGTGCACCCTTGCCGCTGAGGCCGACTCCATGGCCTTGAAAATCTAAACATTTTTCTTGATCGTAGCGGGACTGAAGATATGGAGTATCTGCTCGTCATCGTTTCTCTTTGGCAGAGAAAGTAAATCCAGCCGAACAGCTAAAGTAAGGCAAAATAGGCACATAGCCATCATACAATAATATTTGATTTTGAGTGGTCTTGAGCAATGCTTGATAAATTTTAAATGTCTGTTCTCCTCCCGCTCAGATATATTTCTGGAACAAGTCCGGAGAATCTATCGCTGTATATGATACTCCTGCTGGGATAGATGGATGCTTGTTATCCGGATTCATATAAAATAGGACATATGATTTTGCGAGCAATGCCATGAGTTTGATTTTTCCCTTATTTTCTTGTTCGCTCGTTTCGCCGATTCACTTCAGATAGTCGTTGAAAGGCAATTCATTGATGACTACGTATTTTTCGTCGTATTGTCCAGACTTCATGTTTTTGATCTTGTCTTTTACAAAGTTGACAGAACCACGAAAGGTATTCCAAGGATTTTTGGCATATGATGTTCTATTGTAGTTGGTGAATGTGATGAGGCCGTTTTTTTTGCCGGCAGTGATGGTCATTTTTTTAGGACCGTAGAGATTATCTTCTATCGTAAGATACAGGAATCCATTGTGCGATTCTATAACAGGCGCCTGATAGGTATATATTTTTCCATCGGCGTTGATGATACATTTATTTTCACAGGAAAGATTCCAGATATTATAATCAGCACTCAAATCATAGAGAAGCACTTTCACATTTGATTGCATATATGTCTTTGCCTCATCCATCGTAATCTTGTGCGTGATCTTATTCATCGTCCCATCTGGCGAAGTCATGATGCGGTATTTGACGTAGTCCAGTTTGAGCGCACTAAGAAGCACGTCCAGATCTTCCTGTCGGAATACTTTGAAACTGATGATTTTCTCGCCTTCCGAAGTGATGACTTTTATCGGTTTGATTCAACTGGCAAATTTATTTTTGGTGACATTGACGATAAGCGTTCATTGAGATGCTTTGCAACTATTGACAGTCAGAGCTCCGTCAATTCACGCACAGCTTTTGAGTTTGGTGATTGAGATAGGGAGTGTGAATGTATCTGAAGTTTTGTTGCTGTAATAGAATCATTTCGCTTGGGTTCCCAGATTTTGTATCTTGGATACACTCGTTTCGATGGCTTTTGTCCCGGTGGCGACCACTGAACTTGTCAGTCTTATTCTTCCGAGCCTTTTTTTTACTTGCGCTCTGATATCAGGTAATAATGCGTAGAGATTGGTCCCCGGACATGAAGTATTCCCTGCGTCTTTGTGTCAGGCTATGGTAAAGTTTTCTTCCTCTGTGATATATGGCGCTTCAGTTCATTTTTCGAAATACATGACTCTGCTATTCGGGTCGATCTTATATTTTTTGGCCAAGGCTATGCTTAATTTGATGAGTGATTTGAGTTGAGCTTCTGTCGGCTGTTGGATGTTGAAATTCCCCATGAGCGCAATTCCTATGCTCGGCGTATTATTCCATGCGGTATGTGCTGCAACAACTCATTCTCCACCCGCTCTTCCTTCATAAATATTACCGAATGGATCTATCAGAAAATGATAGCCGATATCTCATCGTGCTCTGGTGATGGCATGATACTTGTACACATCTTGAAGATATTTTCTGACTGCGCCCGTCCCTCAGGTAAGTAAAGAGGCATAGTCTCCTGCTGTGTGATGGATGATGATTTTGGTCTTATTGAGATGGATGGACTCCGGTCGTTTGAGATAATTCCCTAGATATTCGTAGCGGACTTCATTAATCGTCTGTTCACTGGCATAACTGCTGATAAGATAATCCGTAGCCATAGTATTCTCGTAGTCTACTCTCTTACGATCAAGATAGGCGCCTACGTTGGATTGCTGAAGCTCGTCCAATTCTTGCTGATTTTTGTTTGCCAACCGTGCTTTCACTTCGTAAGCGGGTTGTTTGGCATATCTCCATGCTTCATTCGCCCCCCACTCGGCACGAGTGATGATTTTGACGCCGGGAAGAGTCCAAGCTTTGGCAAAAGTTGATCCGAATGGGAACACTAATAATCCAAGGAATCCGATGATTAAAATTTTCTTATACATAATATATAGTATATACAGATAAAATTATTCTTTTGACAAGAAGTAGTTGAGTATAATTTTATTATTTAAAAATTCAATGAATAGTTGCATTTAAAAATCAAAACTATACAACGAGGAACGGCCAACGGAAAACGTTTAACGTGACCCGTGTACTGTTTTACCTTATATATATATATGTTCACCCATCTTCACTGACATAGCACCTTTTCATTCCTGGAAGCCATCGGCAAGCCCAATAAGATTATCGCAAAAGCGAAAGAACTCGGAATGACAGCGATAGGCATCACCGACTACAATGGGATGTACAGCGCCATTAAATTCTACCAGACCGCCAAAGAAGAATGAATCAAACCCATCATCGGCGTAGAAACATGATTTGTGATGGATATCAATTCTACGTTTGCACCTAATCAAGTCGGAAACATCATTCTCATAGCAAAAAATAAGAAATGATATCAAAATCTCATGATCCTCACTTCTTTTGCCGATAAGGAATGAATCGCCGGCAAGCCAAAAATCGATATCGCCACGCTCAAAAAATATGGAAGCTGAATTCTCGTCATCATGTGATGAACCGAATCGCGAATAGCGAAAATGCTGCAGTCGGATAACCAGGAATCGAAAATCACAGAGATAATCTTAATGATCCAAGATGCAGTAGGGGTCGAAAATGTCTATATGGATGTCATCGCGCAAGACTATACTATCATCCCCATGCTGAAAAAGATCAATGACCAGATTTTAGAGTTCGGGAAGAAGTTGAAGATCAAGTTTGTCGTGCATAATAATTATTTCTATCCCAACAAGGATGATAAAGAAGCGTGGGAAGTCGCTCTCGCCATCAAAGACGGGAAAAAGATGTACGACGAGGACAGAAGGAAGCCGAAAGGCGAATATCATATCATGAGCGAAGACGAAATCATGGAGATTCTGAAAAAAAATGAATTCGATAAGAAATTCATCGATGAGATGATAGAAAATAATAATGAAGTCGCTGAAAACATCACAACGGAAATCAATCTCCATCAAGCGCTTTTCCCAAACTACGATACCCCAGACGACATCAAGGAAATCTATGAACAGGCGAAGGATGAATTGGTAGTGGAAGAGTAGAGAATATGCACAATACCGGCGATGAACTGGTATTTTTTTGAATTAAAGAAAAGGAGAGACGGAATATCTCTCAAAAAGAAGGGCGTTGTGTACAAGGTTTACTTGCCGTATAACCGCGGCCTGCTGGCACGGCAGAATACAAACAATAAATGAAGCCCGATTATAAATCATTAGCTTCTTTGCTAGTAAACCCCCTTCGATTCTCCAATATTCCTTTCTCTCCTAATGATATCCGAAATTCGGACATACCCTATACATATATATACGTAGGATTTTTTCAAGCCGTATTTTCTTATTTGGAATTGAAACACTCTCCTTTTTCCATACATAGAGTGACATGGATATTACTTCTTACATCAAAAGTCAGTTAAACGACGAACAAGGGGAAGCTGCCTTGCATATAGATACCTCTAGCCTCATCATTGCAGGCGCTGGATCTGGCAAAACAAGGACGCTGATTTACAAGATTGCCTACCTCATTCGGGGCAAACATATTCCTGTACAAAAAATTCTCGCAGTGACCTTCACCAACAAGGCGGCGAATGAAATGAAAGAAAGACTTCTCAAAATTTCTGAAGAGATCTCGAGCGGTACGCGGGACGCGGATCGCGGAACGAAAGATTCTATCCAGTCATCCTGAGCGAATGCGAAGGATCTAGACTCTTCACTACGTTCAGAGTGACAGTACCTAGACGATAGTCTGGGCGATTTTCTCAACGCGATGCAATCCTCTGCTCCGGCAAACACATCGGCGAATCGCTTGCTTCCCCATACGCTTAAGTGGATATGAACCTTCCATAGTATCTTCTTAAAAATCCTCAAAGAAGATATAGAAAAACTCTGAATGAAATACACCAAAAACTTCGGAATCTACGACAGCAACGAATCACAGAGCATCATGAAAGATGTGCTCAAGAGGTTGTGACTGCAAGACATCTATAAGATACCCGAAGCGAAAGTCTTCATCTCCATACAGAAAAATAATTGATTGGATCCCAAAGGCGCTATAAAAATACTGAAAACTGACCACGACCAAAGCATGTACAAAATCTACGAAGAATATCAGAAAGAACTTGAAAATAACAACTCGCTCGATTTTGACGATCTGCTTTTGTTACCTTATCTGCTCTTCAAAAAAAATCCTGTAATTTTGAAAAAACGGAACGATCATTTTGACTATATCCTCGTAGATGAAGCACAAGACACCAACCGGATCCAATTTGAATTGATGAAAATGCTGGGAGGTGAAAATGCGAATATGACGCTCATCGGAGACGATTATCAAAGCATCTACGGATGGCGCGGGGCACTCATGGAAAACTTTTTGAATGTAAAAAAATATCGACCGGACATCCAGATGTTCAAATTACAAATCAATTATCGTTCGCGCCCTCATATCGTCCATGCGGGGAATCAAATCATCAAGAATAATGTTAATCAATATGAAAAAAATATCGTAGCCCATAGAACCGGTGATGACAAAATCACCATCTTCTCTCATGCGAGCGAAATGGACGAAGCAGCCAATATCGTAGACCTCATCAAGAAGATGAAGGACCAGGGGAAAGTTAAAAATCGGAATCAGGTTGCGATTTTGTATAGGACGAATGCTCAATCCTCTCCTTTTGAACAATTGTTTCTGCAGGAAGGAATTCCGTACAAGGTGTGGTGAGCGTATAAATTTTTTGAAAGGAAAGAAATTAAAGATACCCTCTCCTACATCAAATATATTTTGAATCCACAGGATAATATTTCCCTCAAAAGGATTTTGAATGTACCGACGAGAAAAATCTGAAAAACGACGATAGAGACTATTGAAGAACTAGCGATTGATCAAAATACCAATATGCATGAAATCCTAATTCATATCAGTGATCTTGGCGTCAAACTCACCCCCGCCGCTACGAAATGAATCGAAGAGTTTTTGACCACCATGATCGGAATAAGAACACAGTTGAAAAAATTGACGCCAGCAGAATTGATTGAGACCTTGATCAAAAAAATCAAATATAGAGACTATCTCGTCAAGGAAGAATGAGGCGAGCCACAGGCAGATGAAAAATATGAAAACATCTGACAATTGATCAATATGGCACAAAAATACGACCTGAGAAAAACTGCGAATGAAGAGCCCTGAAGCATAGTATGAGAGGAATTATTGAGACAATTTATGGAAGAGGTGGCACTATTGAGTGATATCTCAGAAAATGAATCTTGAGAAATAGAAGCGGTAAAATTGATGACCGCTCACTCAAGCAAGGGCTTGGAATTTCCGATTGTGTTCATCGTAGGATTGGAAGATTATATTTTTCCGTTGGCGAATGCCATGCAAGACCCCAAAACTCTGGAAGAAGAAAGAAGGCTGATGTACGTCGCTGTAACTAGGGCTAAGGACGTGCTTTTTCTCTCACACGCACACAGCAGGATGACACGATGACAAACTAAGATGAATCCTCCGAGCAGATTCTTGGATGAGATTTCTCCCGACTTGGTAAAAAGATATGACCTCGGCGGATGATGAACGGATGATGAGCCAAGACAGAACGTGGACGAATGAGATAGCGTCATGCATAAATTATTTGGCAAGGGATATGTGCTTGAAGTCTGGAATAATCTCACTATCGTCAAATTCCACAATCCTAAATTCGGTGTCAGAAAAATAGAGATGAGATTTTTGCAAGTGATATGAAAAGACGAATAGGACGAAAAGACGAATAGGACGAAAAGAAATTAAAATTCCGAATTCCAAAAATTTTTTCTTCCCGAACAAGCTCTATAAGCTCGTTTCGCTAGTTTCGACCTAATGAATTACAATGTCACTTTTTTTCAAGCGATGTCGCCACATTGCGACAGATGATGACATAAGATATACACTTAATCAAATATGTAAACTCAATCTTTTCTCGACCTTTGGGGTTTGGCTTCTCGCCTAGTGAATTATAGATAGACTTTTTTTTTATTTTGTGTATTTAGTTTGCTTTTTTTGTTTCCATGCATATGATATTATCAAGCAAACATATTTCACAAGTTTTCAACCCCGAACGGTCTGGGTGAAAATCCCTGTTTTTATATGCTCCTTCACCTCTTGGTGATTGAAGCATATATAGTTGCTACATCAATAATTTCTCATTACATTTCGAAAATTATTGTGTAGTAATCTAAAGCTTGGTTTTTTATATCCTTATTTATACCTACAATGGTTGCAAAGAAAAAGAAGGTTGCTAAAAAAGCAGTTAAGAAAGTTGCTAAGAAAGCTAAGAAAGCTAAGAAAGCTAAGAAAAGATAGTTTTGCTTTTCTAGCGCTAGAGCTGTGAAAAACTCCTGATTGCGAAATTGGGGGTTTTTTCGTTTCTGAAATTGATAATGATAATGAAATGAATATAAGATATTTGGTTGCATTACAAACTCTTCACTAACAGCTAAAGACTAATGACTAAAGTACTGATTGGACTTTCCGGCGGAGTTGATTCTGCCGTAGCCGCATATCTCCTGAAGAAACAGTGATATGACGTGACTGCGGGATTCATGAAGAATTACGTTTCTGAAACCGGGAATTGCACGACCTACGACGATGCTACTGAAGCTATCAAAGTAGCAAAATTTTTGTGAATCAAGCTTCTGTCATTTGATCTCCAGAAAGAATACAATGAAAAAATCATTACCTACATCTACGAAGGCTATAGGAAATGAATCACACCGAATCCTGATGTCTTGTGCAATAGTTTAATCAAGTTTGATGTGTTTCTCAAGAAAGCGTTGGATATGGGATTCGATTTTATCGCTACCGGACATTATGCAAGAATTTTACCCCCCAAACCCCCCTTCGAATGGGGCTTAGAATTGAACGCAGATGATGTAAAAAAAAGATGACTTATGCGAAACGGTAAACAATTACCTTACAGTCCGATTTTAATAGAAAGAGCCAGAGAACTTAGAAAACATACAACTCCAGCAGAAAAAAAACTTCGAGAAGAATTTTTACAATCACATACATATAAATTTTATAGACAAAGACCTATTGATCATTTTATAGCAGATTTTTATTGTTCCCAACAGCATTTGATAATAGAAGTCGATTGAGGTATCCATAATTCACCTGAAGCTAAAGAATATGATAAGATGAGAACTGAACTATTGAATTTATATTGAATGAAGGTAATCAGGTTTTCAAATGATGAGATAATGAATAATTTCTCTGCGGTTTGTAAACAAATTGATAAAGAAATAATTTCTTACCTCCCCTCGAAGGGGAGGCCAGGTGGGGTATATAAACTACTGAAATGAATCGACCACAACAAAGATCAGAGTTATTTCCTTTCGGGATTGGATCAGTTCCAATTGTCGAAGTCATTATTTCCTCTCGGAGATATCGAAAAACCGGAAGTGAGAAGAATAGCAAAACAGGTCTGACTTCCCAACGCCGAACGTAAAGATAGCCAGGGTTTGTGTTTTGTAGGTAACATTCCGATCAGAACTTTTCTCGAACAGAAATTGCCGAAGAAGGTATGAATTACTGTTGATGAATCTAGGAGACAAATAGGAAAACATGAAGGTGCTCGATTTTTTACTATTGGACAAAGGCAGGGATTGAATTTACCACCTGATCACTATGTGACCAAGATTGATGTAAAAAGAAATATCGTTCATGTCGGACCGAGAGGGTCTGAATTTTTGAATCAGAAGGAAATAAATCTGACCGATCGACATCGGATAGGTTACAAATATGATTTACCTCTTGATGTGGAAGCAAAAATCAGATATAGGCAAACACAACCTGCGAAATGCAGGTTGTCAGTTACGCGTGACGCGTGACGCGTGACGAGACCAAAACTCAAAACTCGTGACTCGAAACTCGTGACTGCCTCGTTTCATGAGGCACAGCGGGCAATCGCCCCAGGGCAGATCGTGGTAGCATATATTTGAGAAGAATGCGTATGAAGCGGGGTAATTGTCTAATTGTCACCATCAAATACACCATAAATGTCAAGCAAAAAAGGCCATGGATACGGTCTTTTTTTGTAATTTATGAATTCCTGGGATATAATCAGTATAACGAAACTTTTATAGCGTCATATATGCAGATGAAAAAAGCCAAGAAAATCAAGAATATCGAACGAAACGAATCTCACTTCAATCGAGGACAGACAATAAAAATTCTGACTCTCTGATTCTTTTTCTTATTGGGATGGTTCGTACTCGTACCACCTACACCTACGACTCCGACACTTCGTGGCGAACAAATGACGTTCCAATTCCATGGCACTGCTTCTGACTGGTGAGTAACTGGCATCCAAGTTCATGGTGCTGCTGATAGATGGGGATATCTTTTTGATGGAGCATCTATAACCCAAATGTTCACCTGATCAACTACTACCGTAAGCACTCCTTCTTCGCTTTTGGGATGAACAAGCACCACGACCAAATATGCAAAAATCATTACTGAAATATCTATTCCAAATTATTATGTAACAATGGAAACTCTGATATTTTCTCCTGACTTGGCGATCTATTATCTGGAACATTTTCTCGAGGGCGACCGCAGCAAATTATTTACGACAACCGCATGATATACGCCCAAAAATTGTGTTTCTCCATCAGGAGACACCATCGTCCATGGCGATTTCATCATCGCGTATCAGCAAAGAGAGGACGTCAGCACGATATGTAATGTAGAAAAAAGATACTGCAACGATGGAACGCTTTTGGGTTCTTATACACAAGAATTCTGCGATGAAAAAACGACGTATTACTACAACAGAGTCATCCCCACTTCCGAAAACGAATTCATTCCCAGCGAATATGTACAGCCTTCTGAACCAGTGAATGCCAATGCTGAATTCAATAGCCAAGGGCAGCTCAATGCACCGCTCGACCCTACGACCCGATGGGATGAAGAACCCTCTGAAGCGATAGTCGTAAATAACGCAGGCATCGCACAAACCGTATTGACCTATAAAAATTGCAGAACACCATGGAATGAAAAAGTGCTTAATGGACAATTCGTCAGAGCATACAAAGCAAATCAATGATATTTCAATCGCCCTTGTGAAGTAGAAATCAGAATGTGTGTCGAAGGACATCTGAAAGGGACATTCAAATACAAAGCCTGCGCCTACACCGGCGCATCGTATGAAATGGTTCACTGATCAAACTAGATTGCAGAACGGCAGATTACAGAACGTTAGGGAAATAATTTAGCATTTAGCATTTAACATTTAGAATTTAGAATTTATTTAGGGATGGCTAAAAAGAAGTACGTCATAGCACAAAAAACTCCAGCCGTACTGGCAGGCAAGTCTGAAAGCAAAAGCGCCTCTGTTTGCCGTCATTTTCCCGGAGCATCAAAAAAAGAACAGCATATCCTGCAAGAACTCGCTCATGTCCTAGAAGATCTACCAGAAGAAAACATACAAGAATCTGTCCTTCCTCATGTACGTTCCTATGGCATCGTACGCGATACTTTTCTTTCTTCTGTCCATCTCCATTCACACTGCATCAAAATCAATCGAGAGCTCCTTTCCTATGAAGAAAAGAAACAATTCAATACTACATTGGCGCTCGCATTAGAATATCTCACCGATTCCAATCAACAACTCTTCAGCAAAAAAGAATTCCAGGAACGTTTCGACTTTCAGGAAAAATGATACAAACTCTATACCGCGATGATACAGATCCTCCAAAGACATGATGTCCAGCAAGTTCTGAACAAGCAATTTGAAGCCAATTCTAAGACATGAACACATATACTTTCAGCCGCACTGGAAGGCGTAAGATTATTTCTCAAAAAGAAAGCATCCTTTGTCCGTGAAGAGATGCAAGCGCTTGCAAACAGGTGCCAGGAAGAAATTTTTCTCGCATTCGCGATATAAATGGGAAATGCACCACTGAATCAGTCCTTAGTCTTTAGTCCTTAGACCTTAGAAGCTTTATAAACCTTATGAACCTTACAAACTTTACAAATTTTATTTACGGGATGGCTAAAAAGAAGTATATTAGAGAAAAACAAATAAAATCTGGACAACATGGCATAACGGATGCAGTTCCTCATCCTTCCAGAATTTTAAAACAAGATTGAGCTAGGCTAGAAGAACTTAAAGACATTCTTAACAGCTTACCCATTCATGAGCAAACTGAATCTATACGCACTGACTTAAAGTGCTATGCACTTGTACGTGATACTTTTATCGCACAAGTCAGACATGATTTTCATGATATCAGATTAGATCGAAGTACTATGTCCGAAGAAGAAAAATTACGTTTTCATGAGGTATTAACATTAGCATTGTGATATCTCCTTGCTGATAATAATGTGATACAACACCCTTATACCAAAGAAGATCTGAGAGAAAATTTTAATATCCCCAAACAATGATACGAGTGGTATTATGCTATGATAAAACTTTTACCTCAGCCCAAAATTCTCAATGAAATCCTGCGAAAAGGATTCACGAATAAGGATATCATTAAGAATGGTTCGCCTGCGAAAGGATTGAAATTTGCCTTGCAGGGGGTAAAATTATTTTTGCAGAGAAAAGCGAATAATATCAAGAAACAAATACAGGAAATGACTTGATGATATGAAAAGGAGATTTCTAATACATTCGTAGCACAAATATAATAACGTAAAGTTCCTCCGAATTCGAAGGAACTTTTTTTAATCACGTTTTTTACAAGCGCCCTTGTTCAAAAGATGGTTTAAGATCCACAGACCTATGATCGCTATCACGATGAGGACCACAGAGGCCACGCAGCCGAGGTGCTCATTAACGAAATTTGGAACCTTGTTCCAATAGTCAGTGATAATGGAGAGAATGATTATGGCATTCATATTATATGGGTTTTGGTTTCTACCACAGGCATAATGATTGAGGCTAAGATTTACAAGAGAAAAATTGCTTCATTTTGTAGTGAAATCAGAAACTAATTTCTTATAGATGGAGTGTATTTAATTCTTTAAATTCGAAATTTATGGCTGATAAGATAACTACTCGTGCTGAGAATTATAGTGAACGATACAACGATATCGTCAAAGTCGCTGATCTCGCAGAAAATTCTGATGTAAGATGATGTATGGTCATCAAACCTTATGGCTACGCCATCCGGGAAAACATCAGAGATGTTCTGGATAAGATGTTCAAAAATACGGGGCATGTGAATGCGTATTTCCCATTATTCATTCCGAAGTCTTTCTTCAGTAAAGAAGCTTCTCATGTAGAATGATTTGCTAAAGAATGTGCGATTGTGACACACTATAGATTGAAAAATAGTCCTGACAGTAAATGAGTCATCGTCGATCCTGAAGCGAAACTCGAAGAAGAATTGATCGTCCGTCCTACTTCTGAAACTATTATCCGGAATAGCTACAAAAACCGGATCCATTCGTATAGAGATCTACCATTGTTAATTAATCAATGGGCAAATGTCGTGAGATGGGAAATGAGGACGAGAATGTTTCTTAGAACCACGGAATTCCTCCGACAGGAGTGACATACCGCTCATGCGACAGAAAAAGAAGCTGATGATGAAGCAAGAAAAATGCTGGATGTGTACGATGACTTCGTCACTAACTTTATGGCAATCTCTTCCGTGCTAGGAATCAAGCCAGAACACGAGAAATTCGCTGGTGCAGTCCAGACCTATACTTTTGAGCCTATGATGCAGGATGGAAAGGCATTGCAAGCAGGAACCTCTCATCACCTAGGACAAAATTTTGCCAAGGCATTTGATGTGAAGTTCACCAATGAAAAAAATGAATTGGAATATGTATATGCAACCTCTCGAGGAGTTTCAACAAGATTAATCTGATGATTGATCATGGCACACTCAGACGACAAAGGTTTGGTCTTGCCACCCGCACTCGCTCCCCTTCACGTCGTTGTCGTACCTATCTACAAGACTGAAGAAGAATTGAAACAGATCAAAGAATATATTCAGACATTGATCGAAAGATTCGATACGACGAAGTTGGATTTCAAAGGAAAATATTTCAAGGCATCCATCAACCTCAGATGGAAGATTGATGAAGATACCAATAGATCACCAGGATGGAAATTTAATGAATATGAAGCCAAGGGCGTGCCTATCAGAATCACAGTCGGGCTGAGGGATCTCGAAGCATGAATGGTCGAAGTTTTCAAGAGAGAATCTGGCGAAAAATCATCAGTAAAACTTGAAGAAGTGGATCTCCACATCGATAATTATTTATATAAGGAGCAGAATAATTTGTTGAGAAAAAATCAGGCGTTTAGGGAAGCAAATACGTTTGTTGTGGATACGTATGAAGACTTCAAGGAGAAAGTGGAGAAGTGATTCGTCCTAGCTCATCGAGATGGAACTTTGGAAACGGCAGACAAAATCAAGGAAGAGACATCAGCTACTATCCGTTGCATCCCATTTGATCAACCTGATGAAGCTGGAAAATGTATTTTGACCGGCAAACCAAGCAAGAAAAGAGTTTTGTTTGCGAGAAGTTATTAAAATAGAAAAAACCGTGTCCCACGGCGTGGGTAGAGATGTTCCAATGCAATGTCTCTACGGCCCTAATGGGCCGACACGGTTTTTTTTAAAAAATTTTATCTGTATATTCTTTTATAATCTCTTCTGCTTTTTCCACATCCGTTGCCGAAGGGACAGGAACATTTTCCAATTCATACTTTCGTCAGAGTTCTTTTCGTTTGTAGTTTCCAAGGGTGTGGTAGGGAAGAATTTCGAAGCGAGTCATGGATTTTAAAGTTGTAAGATATTCACCTGTTGCTCTGAGATTTTCTTCGCTATCGGTATAACCTGGGACGAGAACGTAATTAATCTGATAGGGATGACCGATTTCTTCCATATATTCTATGAATTTTCTGCTTTGTGCGTTACTATGCCCAGTCATTTTCTGATGCTCAGCATCGTGGATATGTTTGATGTCTGGTAAAAAATAGTCAACGTATTGTTGAAGTTCTTTCACATCGTCATTGATGATGCTTCCATTGGTATCGATGCAGACATTAATATTCATGGCTTTGAGTTTTTGGCAGAGAGAAATCAATCATCTTGCCTGAAGCAGTGGTTCTCCTCCAGAGAAAGTGACTCCCCCACCATTGGCGAAATAAGGAGCATCCTTTTTCACGATTTCGATAATTTCCTCATCAGACATCATTGTTCCGCCTTGACCGCAAGTAATTGTATCAGGATTGGAACAGTAGAGACATCTAAAATTGCAACCTTGTAAGAAAAAAATACATCTGATACTAGGGCCGTCTGAAGTAGTGAATGTTTCTCGTGAATGAATGCGGAGCATGGATTGCGTAAAAGAAGTAAAAAACGTAAATAGCGTAAAAGAAGATAATTATTTGAATTACATTTTTTCGTGGAAGGTTCTGGAAATGACTTCAAGTTGTTGTTCTCTGGTAAGCTTCACAAAGTTAACGGCGTAGCCGGAAACTCTGATGGTGAGTTGTGGATATTCTTCTGGATGTTCCATGGCTTTGAGGAGGGTTTCTTTGTTGAGAACGTTCACATTCAAATGTTGAGCACCCTGAGAAAAGTAACCGTGCAACAAAGTAATCAGATTCTGAATTTTTTCCTCTGGCGTACTTCCAAGTGCAGGAGGTACTACGGAGAAGGTATTTGAGATTCCATCTCTTGCGTTGTGATAGTCTAATTTTGCTACTGAATTGAGTGAGGCGATAGCTCACATCACATCTCTTCCATGCATAGGGCTTGCTCCGGGAGCCAAGGCCTCACCTACCTTACGACCATCTGGTGTGATTCCAGTTTTGTGTCCGTAGACAACATTGGAAGTGATGGTAAGTAATGAAAGTGTTGGTGTCGCATCGCGATAAATATGGTGTGTTCTCAGCTGTTGTATAAAATGCTCTATTACTTCTTGGGCAATACTATCTACTCTATCATCGTCATTTCAAAATTTTGGATAATCACCTGTCGTTTCAAAATCGATAGCTATTCCTTTTTCATTTCTGATGGCTTTTACTTTTGCGTATTTGATCGCCGAAAGTGAATCAGCAACTACGGAAAGTCCTGCAGCTCCAAATGCCATCAATCTCGTTACGTGTGTGTCCATGAGTGCGAGTTCAGATTTTTCGTAATAATATTTGTCGTGCATGTAGTGTATGATATTCATCGTATCAACATATTCTCTCGCAAGCACATCGAGCGTATGAAAATAATTTTTTTTCACTTCTTCGTAGTCGAGATTGATATCGTTTTTGAGTTTTGGAATATCATCAAAGACTTGCACTTGTTCAAGTTCATCTTTTCCTTCGTTGATGGAATATAATAATGCTTTGGCAAGATTTGATCTTGCTCAGAAAAATTGCATTCGCTTTCCAATCTCTAGTTGTGAAACACAACATGCAATTCCATAATCATCACACTCTCCTACTTCTCTCATCAGATCATCATTTTCGTATTGAATGGTTGAGCTATCGATCGAAACTTTTGCGCAAAATTCTTTGAAATGATGCGGAAGTCTGTCGCTTCGAAGAACAGTGATATTTGGTTCTGGAGATGACCCGAGATTGTAGAGTGTTTGTAAAAATCTGTATGATGTTTTGGTAACTTTATGTTTTCCATCTTTGAAACATCATCCCAATGACTCAGTGACCCAGGTTGGATCTCCTGCGAAAAGTGTATTGTATTCTCCCATTCTGAGTTGTCTTACCATTCTGAGTTTCATGACCAAATGGTCGATAAGCTCTTGCGCCTCGGCTTCTGTTATTTTTTCCGTTTTCAAATCTTTTTCTATATAAATATCCAGAAAGCTGGAGACATTCCCTAGACTCATTGCTGCTCCGTCTTGCTCTTTGACCGCTGCTAAATAACCAAAGTAGACTCGCTGTACGGCCTCTTGAGCTGTGCTTGCAGGTTTAGAAATATCTATGCCGTAAGCTGCTGCCATGGTTTTGATATCTTGCAAGGCTCTGATTTGTTCACTCACTTCTTCTCTGAGTCTGATCACGTCCTCTGTCATCGGACCGACCAATGTTTGTTTGTCAGCTTCTTTTTCTTTGATAAGGGTATCGATTCCATACAGTGCTACTCTTCTATAATCACCAATGATTCTTCCTCTGGCGTAATTGTCTGGCAAACCAGTTAGGATGCCTACGCTTCTATAGAGTTTCATTTTATCCGTATAGGCATCGAAAATTCCATCGTTGTGAGACTTTCTGTATTTCTGGAAAATTTCTTTGATTTCTGGATCAAGGGTGGTTTTGTTTTCTTGGCAAGCTTTTTCTACCACTCTTCGGCCACCAAATGGCTTTACTGCTCTCTTAAGCGGTTCATCAGTCTGAAATCCCACGATCATTTCTCAGCTTTTGTCAATGTAGCCAGCTTTGTGGCTTGTGATTGTGGAGACAGTTTTGGTGTCTATAGCAAGTACTCCTCCATTGGCGAATTCTTTTTTGAAAAGTTCTTTCACTTCATTTCGAAGTGTTATTGTTTTTTCTGTGGGTCTACAAAGAAAAGATGCGTCTCCATCGTAGGGAGTGATATTGTCGTAGACAAATTGGCGAACGTTGAGCATGGGAATTTGTAAAATTGTAAAGTTTGTAAGTTCTGATTATTTGTCGACTAGCTCAGCGATTACGAGAATTCTCTGCTTATCAGTTCCGATAGGATAACATCCCATCAAGGTCAGATAAGATTTATCAAGTCATTCATAGAGCATATACGTTTCATTTACATGTTGAGGATATTTGACTTGAATATCGACGACTTTGTATTCGTACAATGTCCCATTCCGTACGACTTGAATCATATCTCACTGTTTCATCTCCGCGATATGTGCAAATGCCATGCTGAACGGATTATCTTTCCATCGTTCTTCGCTCGTATGTCAGAAGATCAGCGTGTTGCCGCCCTGCCCCGGATCAGGAGTCGTAGGATATTTGACCGGTCAGTTTTGAAGTTCTTTGTAAAAATTTCCATTGGTGAAATCTCTTTCCGTCACATATTTGCTCGTGACAATCGGGTCGTTGACGCCTAATGAAGGGACGATAAGTCTATTGGTCGGAGGCAAAGTATTAAATTTGAAATCGTAATTTTGAAGTTTATTTTCCAAGACCTGCTCAGTCGGTTCTGCTAGAGAAATTGGTTGGATTCAACTTTGTTTATATTGAGCTATCATAGCGTTTATTTCGTCATTTTTCTGATCGGTAGAATCGATGACCGATGCGATGGAATTATCTTGATAGATAGTATGTTCCGTCAACGGTTTTTCTGCTTTAGCCTCAGGCAAGACGGAAATTTTTACGTTGCTGATGAAAAGGTCTGCGTTGGTAAACACCGTGATCCCCAGACTCACGATGATGAAGAGGAAAACGATGATTTTTATTTCATGGAAAAAATGGATAAGCCTGTGCTTCAATCTTTTCTTTTTGGTAATCTCTTCGAGGTATTCGACGGTTGTGTAATCCATACGGCTTAGATAATTCTAAACACCTCTATTATACCCGCAAAGGGCAAAAAACATAAGAATCTGGTCTTATGGCTTGCGGTTTGCCTTGACTTTCTACGGATAATCTATATGGTACGATCATAAATCGAAACTAAAACATCAAGATATGAGTATTCTAAATCTTTTGACCCCCAGGGATGTAATCTACTGGATTACTCTGGCACTTATTATTACTGGCCTTGCACATGCGTATAGACGCAGTGCTGGTGGCTGGTTTGTTTGGGGACTTCTCGGAGGACCTATAACGTTGATGGTCCTAATCTTCAAGGGCAAAATCTCAAAATCAGGCTATTAACGCCAATCTATAAACGAAGGTAATCTGCCTTCGTTTTTTTTGTTACCCCACCTAACCTCCCCTCCAAGGGGAGGGAACAAACCCACCACCACTTCGTGGTCCCCGCCCTTATCAGGGCGGACAAATAAAAAATGTCTCCTGATAAGGAGAAGAGGCCCCATCCCAATGTGGGATGGAGTAAGGGTTTGTTAACCAGAGTGGAGAATTTGTTTTTTTAATTTTTTGAGGTCGGGAGGTTTGAAGCCCCCTCACAGGGGTTGGGGGTATTTGTTCTTGAAAAAATCGCCCATTACACTACATATCAATTATGATTAATCTCCTGGCCATCAGCTACAACAATATTGGACCGTTCAAAGACCAAAATTTGACGATTTTTTTCGATCAGGGGAAATATCTCATTAAAGCGCCTATCGGCGCAGGAAAAAGTTTTCTTTTCTTCGATGGGCCGATCTATGGACTCTATAAATACAGCGGAAGGAATATGCTGAATACTCAGTCCAAGAGCTGATTTATCAAACTGCTCTTTGAAATCGACGACCAGCATTATCTGATTGTGAGGAATCTTACCAAGACCAAGACCAAAGAAAGCTGTTCAACAACACTTTACACAGTCCATAAAGTCGAAGGTCCAAAGTCTATAAAGTCATTGGAAGACCTGATGACCTTACATACCTGATGACTTTTGACTGACATCGATATTCAAACCGAACTGTGAAAAAATCCCGACATCCATATCGAAGAGGTGACATTTAAGAATGAGACTGACTTACAGCAAACTTTGAATACTTTACTCCCGCCAAGGGAAGTCTTCCTCAATACCGTCTTCCTCATGCAGGATTCGGACAATATTTTTGAACTCCAACCGGCGGACAGACTCACGGTATTGAAAAATGTATTTAACCTCATCGGAGTCGACGAAGCCAAAGATAAAATCGCGGAAAGAAAAAAAGAAATCTGGTACAAATTGAAAGCGACGGCTGACACGTCAAAGTACGATGAGAAACTAAAGAGACTCCTCGCTGACTATATGTGAAATTATAAAAAACTGAATGATACTGACTACAAAGAATTTTTTGATGAGCTGGAAAACATATATGAGAAGCTCAATATCGCAGAATTTTCTGCGGACGATTTCCCGGTGAAGATGCATGAAGATATCGATAAGAAAGTTGAAAAAAATAAATCTGACTATCAAAAAATAAATCATCAACTGCTTACATTGGTCGAAAGTCATAAGGTCGAAAGTCATAAGGTCGAAGGGTATCAAAAAGAGGTCAAAGATTTAACATCTAAAATTCAAAATTTAGAATCTAGAATTTCTACGATAGACCCCACGAAAATTGTAAAATTGAAAGATGAGAAAAAGTCGCTTTTGAAGCAGCAAGATAGCTTACAAAAAGAAGTGAAACATGAATTAATCAAGAAATTTTATGTTGAGCATAAAAACATTTTCGATGATTTTAAAATGAATCCTGATGTAATAGCCAATGCGTATCTTTTTGTCCAATATCTCAAAAATACAGGGAAAATCTTGAATGAAGAAGTAAAAAATATCCAACTTCAAGTAAAGCATCAGAACGATACACTCAAGGAGTATGAAGAACGGCTCAAGGCGATAAATGTCAAAATCAAGCTTCTGGATAAGGATTTTGACCAACAAGCGGCTTTTGATTGCAGCAAGATCAAGACCAATTGTCCATTCATCAAAGTCATCAATAAAAAAACTTTTGAGCAATTGGATAAGCAAAAGGAACTTTTGCAGAAAGAGAAAAATGCGCTTGAGGCAAAGATTGGGGCATTGAAAAAATTAAAAGATAGCAGCAAGGAATTGAAATCAAAGGAGAAAGATATCGAAGATATCAAGCTGGTTTTGCACGACATCGACCGAAAAGAAATAGAAAAAATATATGATGAAGTTCAAGAGTTGCAAGCGAAGGAAAAATCTATCGATATGCATATTACGAATCTCGAAGGAGAGACGAAAAAACTTGAGGAGTACAAAGAAGAAAGTACAAAGTATAAAATGCAGATTGAAAATATCGAAAAATCCATAAAAGAAGTTGAAAGTACAAAGTTGAAAGTAGAAAGAGGAAAAGCAGACATAGAAAAACAGCTACAAGGCATCGATTATGCGTGAATTTTGGAATTGGAGAAATTGAATACGAAGATGAAGGAAAGTTATCGCGATATCGATTCGCTCGTGCATGAATTCAAAGACGTGCAGATCCAAGTGAAGCAATTACAGCAGGAAGAAGAAGTCGTGAATAATCTTTACAACATCTTTTCGAAAGAATTATTACTCCTCGTTTTGCAAGACCATTTGCCGGTTTTGAGCGACATCATCAATAGTTATCTCGCACAGGTCGTCGAATATCAGATTTCTTTTTCTTTGCACAAAAGCACTACCGATAAGTTGGAATTATTGGCGCAGATTTTTGATGACAAGTGAGAAAGAGATGTGAAATCACTGAGCGGCGGTCAGAGAGTCATCTTGAAAATCGTCTGGATGTTCGCTATCTCCAGCTATATCCACTCCCCTGTTTTGTTTATTGATGAGACCATAAATAATCTCGACGCCGACACGGTGGCGAAAGTCTCCGACATGTTGGAGGATTTTGTGAAGTCCAAGTCTATGAAATTATATGCAGTCACGCACAATCAACAAATCCAAGATATGAAATTTTGGGATAAAGTTATAGAAATTTAATTATATATCCTCATTTGCAATCAGAGTCTTTTTTTTTATATTTCATTCTCCATTTTATTTAGGTATCTGCTTATGAAATTTATAGCGAAACATAGAAATCTGATCATATTCATTCTTCTCACCCTCCTCTGGAGCGTATTTATGGGAATGATGAAATTTTACCTCCGGTCCTACCTCAAGGAAGTCAGGACTTTGCAGGAAATCGCCTGATACGCAAGCTTGGGATGAACCCTCGCGTATCTCGTAGGCGGAGCTTTTGCGTATGCATTTACCAAGAAAAAAATCATCATCTGGTCTGCTTTCATCTGTATTATCTGCCTTATTGTATGATCCCGACTTCACTACACGCCGTTTTTGCTCTTCGCTTTTTTGTTGAGCATCATAGGATTTATGTATTCACTTCGATTGACAGTCAAATCGATCATTCTGTCCACAGAGATTGTGACATCATGACTCAGCGAAACCCTGGTGAACGGTCTGACTAATATCTCTATTTTGATATGATTTTTGTGATGAAGCTATCTATGATTTATAGCCTATGCCAAACAAGGCACCTGGTGATTTATGCGAATCTTATGTCTTTTGTTGGTGTGTGTGCTCTTGAGCCTGTTTTTTACTTATGATAAATTGTTCACTGGAAAGCCATTTATGCCGACACTGAAGAAAAGTATGCCGAATATCCTTGAGGTGACAGAGAGATATTTCCGGTTTTTGGTGCCTATAGGCATATTATGGGCCGTGTGAATGGCAATGTGACAAAAGATGCTACAAATCTGAATAGATGATTTCAATAAAATGCCTGTATCTTCTATGCTTATCATTGTGGTGTTCTTTACATGAGGCATTGCAGGAAATCTGATTTCAGCATTTATCAAGACCAATAAAAAGCTTATCACTTTGATCTTTATCATCATAGCTGGCCGAAGCGTCATTTTGTTCCCTCATTTCCTCCATATGCATGATAATTACATGTTTCTCAATATGTATAGTTTCGCCATTGGCGTATTTTGCGGGATAGCTATAAATATCCTGGAGGGAAGATATTTCTATCGTATAGGAGATGACCACAAAAAGGAATATGGTGCTGCTGCCTATGGGCTTATTTGCAGTATACTCATGTTTTTTATCATGATAATCTCAGACCTACTGACCACAGGATTTGGTGATAAATTTGCCTATTTCTTCTGCGGAATCGTCATTCTGATCAATATCTTCTTTATGAAAGAACTTGATAAAACAGAACATAAGAACTTAGAACTTAGATCTTAGAGCTTAGATATCTCTAGCAAATTTCAACTATTTTTAACAATTTTCAACTATTTTTAACAATTTTCTTGTCTTTTGTCAACTCCTATTGCCCCGACACGTCGGGATAATTTGGTAATTCATGGTTTCGCGACTATAATTGTAATGAATAAACGACTAAGCGCTTAAACGCCTAAACGTTTCAAACTATTGCATTTATCGCATAACATATGATCATGAAAGTCAAGAAAATTATTTCGCTATGAATTGTACTAGGTATTTTGTACTTGGTACTAGGCACTACATCCGCACAATTTTCTCAAACCGAAGACGTGACGCTCAGCGATTTTGATGTAAAGACCGCTACGCAGAATATGCAGGACCTGCAGTCAAGTGTAGATGATATCACACAAGAACTCTACAATATGGATGCCAAAGAAAAAACTGATGCGGGAATCTCCGATAAATATAGGGAGACAAGAAATGAAGTTGTGAATGTCATCAACAATATCAACAAAACTACCGAAAATGTCGGTTCTATGCTCAAAAAAATCGCTATATATAAGATACAAATCGCTTCAGCAGGCGAAGAGCTTAAAGCAGCTAGAGAATGAATGGTCTCTACCAAAGATTATCTCGCTGATTTCGCAAATTTCATCTACAAGCTCAATAACAAGCTCTATACGGACAATGGAAGCATTATCGATGATATCAAGCTCATCGTAAATTCTGATAATATCCCTCGTACGCTTGCAAATGATTATATGGTCCAATCCATGATCCTACAGCTCAATGATCTCATGGGGAATTTTACAGCGAATGAAGAGAAGCAGATAGAGATCATCAAGAAATTAAGCAGATTAAAAGCGGAAGCAGGCACTCAGATAAAGGACTTTGAAGTAGAACTCGAAAAACTCCAGCAGAAGAAAAACTATCTGATCCAATTCCTATCGCTTTACAAAAACGATAAGATACAAAGACAGATTGCTATCACGAATCTCTTTGAAAGCACGAAAGGAGTGTACGACAAGATGGCGTCGTTGGTGAAAGATATCTCCAAATGAGTCTACACATCAGAATTCAACATGGACAAAAAGATAGTCGATCTCAATAAGATCGAAAAAGATACTGAAGCTTATGCGCTTGCATGGCCTATCTATCCTATCACAGAGATACAGACGTACTTCGGCGATGAACTTTATCAAAAACAATATGGCGTGCCTCATATAGGCATCCAGATCAAAGCGATCCAATGATCACCGGTCTATTCAGCTCGCGATGGAATCGTCTATTTCGTAGCTGACAATGATCAGATCGGAATCAACCGAGTAATGATCGCACATGCCAATGGATACATTACAGCATATCAATACATGAACAAGATATTCGTCAAACCAGGCGATATCGTAAGAAGAGGTCAGCTTATCGGTAATAGCGGCGGAGAGCCAGGAACCAGATGAGCAGGATTCGTATCCAAATGACCGAATCTCACTTTCATCACTTTCAAAGACGGTATTGCTGTAGATCCGTTCACCTTCTTGGATGCTAGTATCGTGAAAGAGAAGACTGCTTTACCTGATGGCTATCAGATCAAATATCTCAGAGATAAATATGCCAGACCTATCGATATCACTGACTTGGAAATCATGACCTGACCTACTCTGGCTCTAAGAGAGGATCAATTCCTCACTAGATACGGTGTAGGTATTTATAGAGAAGCCGCTTTCCGGGAAGACGCAGCAAGTAATACAAGTATCGATAAGGATGTCATGATATGCATCGCTTTTGCAGAGAGTACCTTGGGTAGATATCTTGCTACATCAAACAACATCGGTAACGTAGGAAATGATGATAGCGGGAATAGGATACCGTTCTATTCAGCTCTTGCAGGAGCAAGATCCATTGCGCTGACATTGAATAATGATTTCTTGTGAGATTATCACACGATCAAACAACTATCAAGATATGGGAATAAGGACGGAAAGATTTACGCATCTAGTCCTATCAATCGGCAGACGAACGTATTGAAATGTCTTTCACAGATCAAAGGATATTACATCCCGGAAGACTTCCCATTCAGGACAGGCTTGAATCCAAATAAGGTGAAAGTCGACCTCGCAAGCGGTACCGAAACAATAAAAAACAGTCCGTAAGGTCTGTAAGGTCGAAAGTCTGACCACCGCCGTTGCGGGGCATGCTTTATGGACCTTTGACTTTATGACCTTCGACTAATTATAGTGGTCAGTTTTTTTGAAATTATTCAATCTCACAATCCACTTCCGCAGGAATGAAAGCTGATTTAGTCTTTGCGTCGAAGAGAATAGTTATTTCTGATTTCAGCTGATGCTCATCATGGAATGATTTTTTGGAATTTTTCGCTTCGATGATATACGGAAAATCCTCTCCTTGAGGAATCGCTATGGAAATTACGAGGTCCTTGGTATTTTTCAAAAGCGCGAATTTTACGCTATGGGCCGACACGATTCATGTCGTGAGCTTTCCATGAGTGAAAGCATAGAGACGTTCGTTATGTTTCTTGAGCACATAATGGAATCCGCCGAAGACGACTCCCAGACACACGGCGATTCACAGGGCGATTTTGAATAAGATGATATCTCTGTCATATGGCGGATAAAAACAGGAGAGACTGATCATAAATGCCATGACAAAAAATGTCACGCCATAGAATACATATCCACGCAATCATTTCCAAAAATCTATCTTCTCTTTGAAGGCAAGCGGATCTCTAGGTAGATGATGTGGGATTTTTATGGTCATAAGATTTGTAAAGTTGTAAAGTTTTTCTTTTTTTTACCCCACCTGACCTCCCCTTCGAGTGGAGGAACAAACCTCTACCCTGAAAGGGAACCCTTCTCCTTATCAGGAGACAAAATTAATTTTCCATTTTCTCTCCTGATAAGGAGGGTGGACGACCCCGACGGTTCGGGGGAGGTCGGGAGGTTTGAAGTCCCCCTTGCAGGGGGATTTAGGAGGTCTTTGTAATTTCATATCCATCTTTCGTATCTTTTATCTGAAATCACTTTTTGATAATTTTATCTCTCAGCTCATCCGACAATGCGTAATCTTTATCTTTCTTGGCTTGTGTGCGTTTTTCGGCTAATTTCCTAATCTCCTCTGGAACCTCTTCAGATTTCTTTTCTTTTTCTGAGCCGATCCGATCGAAGAGTCAGATTTTGAGAAGATTTTTTTCCAATCGATGCAAGGCGACGAACAATTCTTTCATCTCCACCTCCTCTACTTGATCTGAGGAATTGAGCGTCTGATTGAGGATTGCGAGCACTTGCGGAGTATTCAAGTCATCCATCAAAGCATTCATCATCTCTTCCAAAGCATCGCCGACATATTTTGAGGTGAGCGTATTTTTGAATGTTTCATATGACATCGGATAATCAAAATCTATGATCACTTTCGCATGCACGTCGCCCCGAATTTTCTGGATAGTTCAATCATTCAAAAAAACTGCATTTCATTGGTTTTTTTGTTGATTGAAACTAAATAATTTCTGCATCTTCTTGATGAGATTATTTCTGGAATTTTGGGCGGTCTCCAATAATTCTTCGTTGAAATCCAAAAAGTTGCGATAGTGAGCTGTAAGACAGAGATATCTGAAATCCAAGGGATGAAAGCCTTTTTCTACGAGCGCATCAACGGTCACCAAGCCGCCTTCGGATTTGGATTGTTTCTTGCCGCCTAAATTTAAAAATTGATTATGTAATCGATATTTCACTCGCGGATGCGTGCCGAGCGCACATTCTGATTGTGCAATTTCATTGACGTGATGCACGGAAATATGATCCACACCTCCGGTGTGAAGGTCGAATTGATCTCACAAATATCTGGAAGACATCGCGCTACATTCTATATGCCGTCCCGGAAATCCCTTTCCTCGTGGCGAGTCTCGCTCCATCTGTCTGTGCCCGTCGACAGGAGAGAATTTCCGCAGACCAAAGTCAGTCTTGCTTTTTTTGTTCTCATTTTCTATTCTCGCTCATTCTTTCAATCATTGAATGTCTAATCTTGCAAGGTAGCCGTAGTCTTTGATTTTGCCGGTATCCATATAGACGCCGTCGCCTGGGATGATGTAGGTATATCATTTTTCTTCGAGTTGTTGAATCATCGCAATCTGTTCCTTGATGTGATTCGTCGCTCTGCAAATAATCTGATACTCATCGATATTGAGCATCTGGAGGTATCTTTTGAAACTCGCGATATATTTGTCCGCCAATTGTCGGACGGTCATCTTTTCTCTTTTCGCTCATTTTTCCATCTTGTCTTCGCCCTCATCTTCATCAGAAGTGAGATGCCCGACATCGGTCATGTTCATAACGGATTTGAGCGGATATCACATAATCTTCTCAAGCGTATTTCTGAGAATGTCCCGACAAATGTAGGCTCTCATGTTTCAAATATGCGGATCCCGATAGACCGTAGGACCACAGGAATATAATCAAACGGAATCTTTTTTTGGTCAGTGATAATTGGGATCTTCCATTAATGGAACGAATTCCTCCTTGCTGCGTGAGAGTGTGTTGTAGATGTGAAGTTTCATAATTTAGCATACAGAAAATAAAACAGTAAATATGTAGTGAAATAAGAATAAATTACAATTTAAAAAAATGGAGGCTAGATAAACTTCGCCTCCATTATGTGATTGTTAGTCTTGAATTATTTACCTGGTCAAATCCAGTTCGAGGTAATAATACCCATCCTCGGAGCCAGCTTCTTCACCTTCTTCACTGTACCTGGTCTTGTAATCTTCCACAGTCCCAATGGCGTAACCGTACTTGGCAACAGCTGCCTTGTAGCGTACGTTTGCCTCTGCTGTCTGGACCTCATCAATACTGAGTGAAACATCCATCATTTTGGTGTCTCCTTCGGCATATGAGAGGAAGATGCTTTCATAGTGCAGCAATGCACTACAATTACATCCCCAGCCATCGTCAGGGTCTGGAGCTGATATCAGATTACAGATGTCTATCTCCGATTGGAGATCACGCAGACCAGAGTTGAAATCAGAGCTTCCGCCAACAGGACCAGTGTAATAATCCTTGAATGCTGTCAATAGCCTCTCAAAAAAATGAGGATAACTCTTGTACAACTTTCTTGGAATAGCCAGGCGGATTCTATCCCAGGCCTTTGAGGCGCTATGGTCGCGTCTTTCATCTAGGAACTCTTTGAGCCCCCTGATAATTTCTCCTAACTGACCAAGTTGGGTGGTATCAGGCATCAGGTCGTTGTTAACAGCCATTTTCCACTCCTCGGAAGATTTTATTTTCAAAGGAGTATAACCGGCAGGACCGTTAAGCACGATTGTGTCTCCATCCCAATCATAAACATTTATTGTCGTCCTGGCTTTATCAATATGATCCAGGATGTGGAAATAAGCTTTTTCGCTGTTTCCCATTATAAACATGACTTTGAAGGGCCAGAAACGGAATCGTGGCTGTTCGCGCTTTTTGCAGGATTCAAACAACGATGATGACACTAAAAAAAATGCCATCAAAAGTAAGATTTTTGTTTTCATATGATTTTTATTTAAATTTTTACATTTTGTTGATTCATGTGGTTTATAACTATTTTACTATATAAAGTCAAGTATAAGTTTGGGGAAAGCTTATTTTGCGGAATCGGCGCTTCTCCTTGAATTTTCCACCTGAATCTAGATAAAAAGCATACAAACTTCGACCTTACAAATTTACCCGCCTCTGGAGGGCTTTATGGACCTTATGAACCTTATGACCCTTTTATCCGAATCTGATCAACGAGCACTTCTCGCAGAGATTGACGACCTGCTCTGAGTCACCCAGAAATATACCTCACTTATGCTTCATCTCCAGCCGACCAATGCGGCAGAGCAGATGGAGATTTTTCTCGCGAAGAACGGAGACTATGCACCACAATTTACCTATAAATTACCAAGTAAGTCACTGCTCACAAAATTGTTAAGCCAGCTCATTGAAATTAAAAAATCACATATTGAACAACAAAGCTACTCTCTCCCCTGCGCAAAACTTTTTGCCGACAAACTTCAAGAAAGAATCTTGGAGACCGAACTTATGTTGGCCTACGTCGATCAAGATTTCCCTTCTATCAAACGTCTGAATGTCTTATTATACGGGGAATTTGATAAGGACCTTTTGACTCAAGCGGAACATATACTTGCCAGTTACCAAGAACCACCCATACAGACTCGATGAAAAAAACTTTCTACGCTAGAAGTCATAGCCACGCTTGAAAAATATATTTCTGACCATCAGATTACGGATATCACTATCAAACCCTTAGCTTTTTGCCCTATGCAATTTATGCTTCTATACCAGAAGAGCTGATGCATCCTTACTTTCTCAGACACGCTCACCGTAAGAGAACATACCTTGATGTCAAATATCATCCACGAGATCGGCGTACATCATCAAAGATATATGAATGGCAGGAAAACCTGACGAAACCTTGTAGGATATGGCACTGCTTTCTATCAAAAAGACGAAGAATGATTCGCAATGTACCAAGCGTATCTTTATCTGTCGTGAATTTATCCTGAATTTCATAAAACAAGTATGTATGAAAAATATTTTATTATGTGACATTCGGAAGGAAAATCATACCAAGAGATGCTTGTAGAATTAAAGCGCTTGTCACCAAATGTTTCGCTCGTCTGATTATTTAAAAAAATCACAAGATTATATATGGGTATACAAGACACTGCTGCAAAATGAGCTCCTATTTTTTTGTATAACAAAATTTATCTGGATGGATTTAGTAAGGTTCGCAAACGACATCAAAAATGAAATGATTTAAATTGTCTATTCACAGGGAAAATAAAAATCGAGGATTTGGAATTTTTGGTGCAAATGTCTGATAAATGAAGATTATAGTGAAAAAGCCACTGAAAATTTGCCCTAAAGGATCCATAGAATGAGCCCCCTCTAAAAAGTCCCATTTTATTTGACAAATAAAAAATTTTGAGTATACTATGTTAGTGAAGAGATATAAGTTATTTAACATATACAAAAAGCACATAATATAGTAAATTGCTTTTGGATTTAGAATATCATGATGATTTACTATGGGTTTAGATGTAAGTCTAAGGAAACCTTTTTTTACTTGACTTACCCTAACATATAAATAAAAGAATTTGAAGTTCTTTGAGGAACTTTTATTCTTATGTTTTTTATTTTGTAATTTACTACAATGCTTATAAAAGATTTATTAGATTTGGACCTTATTAACCTCGAGGCTGAAGAAGATGAAGCAGCTGGTGATGCTGAAACTGATGATGACGCTGATGACGCTGATGATGCTGATGATGACGCTGATGATGCTGAAGCTGAAGAAGATGAAGCAGCTGGTGATGCTGAAACTGAT
>Ga0210049_1000502_pt1 | contig 33029 bp, 32 predicted proteins | sample CryGeyCG2014_300_2_FD_183964 | JGI IMG/M metagenome (GOLD analysis project Ga0210049, IMG submission 183964) | Groundwater microbial communities from aquifer - Crystal Geyser CG06_land_8/20/14_3.00 (SPAdes) (version 2) | ecosystem: Environmental > Aquatic > Deep subsurface > Groundwater | place... | reverse complement strand
AATAATTCGGAAAATAAAAAATGCAATAATTACTTTCGGATAAATTAGAGGGTGGGCAAATTATTCAAAAGTTGTAAGGCCTTTTGAAAAAATCCTAACTGGCCTAAATTTAGTGTCTGAATCGCAGCACTTAATCTTCTCAATAAATTCCTTTGCAGCTTTAAATGCATCTTTAACCATATTCACATCATAAATAAGCCCTCTATAATATCCTGCTATGTGCAAAGCATCGTAAAGCTTTTCAAATTCCCTCATCAACTTTCCATTATGAACCGCAATATGCTTTCTTAAAGCGTCTCGATATGCTTCTAGTGATTTAGGGAGTTCTTTCTTGGTTAAACCCTTTCTGGTTATAAGGTACTCATTTATAGCTTCTAAGATAGCAAGATAGGCAGTTGAGAATGCTTCTCTTACAGGTTTAATATCAGTATATGTATTATCCTCAATAGGAATAGATTTTAATATTTCCTTTGCATTATTTAAATATCTAATGGCCTCTCTCATGTAAGCTCCTTCATAATAAGTTAATCACATTGAACGATCTGACGTCAAGAAATATTACTCGATTCTTTTCAGTAAACATACTGCATACGCAGCTATGCCTCCACCACAACTTCCCATACTACTTACAAATAAAAACAATACAACTATTGCCAGAGAACCTTTTGCCTTAAACATAATCTTCCCCCCTTTATTTTTTACTGCAAAAGAACAACAGTGCAAAAGTAAATCCGCTCCTCTATTGCTTTATTTTGCATTGCTTCTATCCCATATCCTGTGCTATCCTTATATAAAAGGAATTGACATGCTTTCTTCAAAAAGAGAATTAAATGTTTTACCTGCACAGGTGTCCTCGAGAAAACTTGAGGCATTGAAGTCACTTTCAAAGCTGGGACTGAAATTATCTGACGGTTATGATTATGCCCTATGGGAATACGCCTCTCCTGAAACAACCCTTGAGGATGTAAGAAATCGTCTTTCTTCAATAAAGACCTCTTTGTCAGAAGAGATTGTAGAAGAAAGAAATAGATAATGCCTTTGTACTTCTTTGATACCAGCGCTATGGTCACTTCTGATGAAGCATTATTTAATGCCACTATAAAAGAAAACTTTTCTGTTATTAAACCTTGATTTTCGCTACCTCACCATCTACATGCATATAATGCTTGCCAATATTGCAGAAACCTATTTGCCCCCCTTAAAACAGAGCTAAAGTTAAAAGACCTTTATAAAATCTCACCCTCCCCTATCCCCAAAATTTAAATAATCTTGAATCCTTGTAAGACTTCTGTGTCTGTATCATATTTTTTCGAGAATGGTAAGACATCTATTGTTGCAGAAAGGCCATCGCTCTATTTACCTACCGATGAAAGCAAACTCCTTAAATATTTCAGAAAAATCAAAGAAAGCAGTTCTAAAAATATTGTCCTTCAAGTTGCAAGGCTTGCAGCGAAGGGGAAGACTCAGCCGTAAAATATATCAATAATCAATACCTTTCTTTTGCCTCAACTTCTCCTGCAAAAACTCTATGTCCGTAATGTCTTTTGTCCTAACAGTTTGTTTCATTTTTATGAGCATTTCCACGTCACAAACCGGTATGTCTATGTGATTAATTTCAAAGGTTTCTATATGACTTTTGAAATCATCAAACTTAAAAGCCTCTCCTAATTTCCCTATGAGGTCTATATAAAACCCGTCTGGAGTTCCATATCTGATAACTGAATATTCACTTACATCTGATGGTGAGATTCCTTCTATTTCCTCATCATTAAAAACTTCCTTGAGTGAATCTTTTATTTTTTCCATATTATCAGGGCTGCCGTTGATAAAGAAATCAATATCTACAGTGGTTCTTGGCAGGCCATGCATAATCATGGCAAAACCACCAATCACTATATATTCCACACCGCGTCTGTTAAAGGCATTGCAGATTTTAAGAAAACCCTCATCAGGAGTTTTTCTGTGCATCTTCGATAGTCCTGTATTTGAATACTCCCCTCCTCGCCCTGAGGGTTTTACTGAAGATTTCTGTCCGCATCATAACAAAAATCCTGTTAAAATAATCCCTGTCGGGATTGAAACACCAAAGGTCTCTTTCAGCATCTTCAAAGGTTTTATACTTTTTTAACATTGTCTGTTACGTTGAGTATATTTTCATCAATATATCCTAAATCTCCTGATTACATCAACTTATATTTCACCTCACCTCAAAAAAGCCCTTCGGATTTTGAATAGAACCTTCTCAAAAGTATAATCTCTATTAAGGAACAATAAAGCTTTTTTTCTTGAAATATTTCAGAAAAATCCAAAATTCCCACATTTTTAGACATTAGATAAATAATGGTCATTGACCCGAAAATACCCATAAAGCTGTCATTCCGGCAGTCCTTAAGCCGGAATCCAATTCTTTTTAAAAGGCTCTGGATTCCCGCTCAACAGACTGCGGGAATGACGGACATGATATATAGTGAGGCATTAGTTATTATCAACATTGTGCTGTAATACAAGCATTTGCTATGCCCTAATGCCTAATTTTATGGGAATTTAGGAAAATAGCAGTTCTAAAAATATTGTCCTTCAGGTTGCAAGGTTTGCTGGGAGGGAGAAGCTTTAAGCTCTTTTCTTACCCAATCTTTCCAATAAAAGCCTTTGCAGATTTAATCGCAGCTTTTACCATATCTACATCTTCCAACAGCCCTCTATAATATCCTGCAATATGTAATGCTTTATAGAGTTTTTCGAATTCTCTAGTGAGTTTACCGTTATGAACAGATAGATATTTTCTAATCATTTCTCTGTATCCTTCAATAGATTGCGGCAAATCTTTAGGGTTTACCCCTCTGTTCACCAGGTATTCGTCGATAGACTTCAATACTGCAAGGTAGGCGGTTCCGCATGCTTCTTGAACTGGCTTTATGTCAGTATAAGTATTATCTTCAATAGGAGCAGATTTTAGTATTTCCTTTGCATTATTTAAATATCTTAATGCCTCTCTCATTTAAACACCTCTATGATAAGTTAATCATATTCAAGATTCTGTCGTCAATGCAAAATTTACCATTCACATCTGAGGATAAAGCAAGAGGTCACGCAATACGCCTGAGTAAACATACTGCATACGCTGCGATGCCTCCACCACGGCCGATAAGACCCATACCCTCATTCGTTTTAGCCTTAATATTAATTAATCCGGTCGGAATTCCTGATTGCGATATCGCCTCTTTCATGGATTCAATATATGGAGAAAGTTTAGGCCTTTCTGCGATTATAATTGCATCTATCCAGGAAACCTTATATCCATTTGCTCTTGCAAGTCCAACAATATATTTCAGAAGATTAACACTTGGTGCGTCCTTCCATTCCGGGTCCGTGTCAGGGAAATTTTTACCTATATCACCCAGGCCGAGTGCACCTATGACGGAGTCTATAATCGCATGACACAAAACATCTGCATCAGAGTGGCCAATTAGACCCTTTCCAAACGGGATATTTACTCCGCCGAGTACCAGCTTCCTGCCTTTAACAAGCCTGTGAGAGTCATATCCAACACCTATGCGCATAGAGGTTAATCTTTCCTCGTTAGAAAGAATTCTGCAATAGCTAAGTCTTCAGGGGTGGTGATTTTAATATTTTTGTATGAGCCCATCACAACCTTTATCTTCCCGCCGTATCTTTCTATGAGAGCTGCATCGTCTGTTGAGTAAAACCCTTCTTTCATCGCCCTCTCATATGCTGTTAGGATGTTCTTATAAGGAAAAACCTGAGGTGTCTGGATAGCCCACAGAACATTACGATTCAATGTTTTTTTTATAATAATTTCACTCTGAACTCCGAACTCTGAACTCTGAACTTCTTTTATCGTATCCTTCAGGGGGATGCCAAGAGTAACTCCATCAAAACCCTTAAATCCCTTCGAATCCCCCCTCTCCCCCCTTTGAAAAAGGGGCCCGCCTGCTGTCCGTCGGGCAGGGGCTGAGGGCGACTTAAAAGAGGGGGTTAGTAATTCCTTTATCATCTTTTCAATCAAATCCCTCTCGATGAGGGGTCTAACCCCATCATGTATAAGTACTAAACAATTTTTATCCTCGATTAGCTTGAGACCGTTATATACAGAATCCTGGCGCTCTTTTCCACCTGGCGCTATCCGTTTTATCTTTGAGATACCGTATTTTTCAAAAATCTTCAACCCGTACTCCATATCTTCCATCTTAAGTACAGGTATTATCTCTGCTACTTCAACAACAGCATCCAATATCTCAAGCGGCCAAACAATGATTGGTTTGCCACTAAGGCTTTGAAACGGCTTGTTAGTCCCAGGGCCAAATCTCTTACCCAGACCAGCTGCTGGCACAATTGCAATAACCTTATCTTTTCTTTGAAGCCCTTTCACCCTATCCAGCCTTTATTCTTTGAACCAAATAATGCAATAGCAGACAGGACATGGTATCTGAGCGGCTTTAAATTCTGTTCCGACTTTATAATGGAACAGAATTTACCTCGGAGGTCGATACGACCGAGAATGAGCGAAGATGCTATGTCTTGTCTGTGTAGCATAGGTTTATGTATCACTTCGCTGCCCTGAACTCCTCCCTTTCATATTCCTCTTTTGGCTTCGAGAATATCATCCTGCCTGCTGTTGTTTGCAACACACTTGTCACGGTCACATCTGCATTTTTGCCTATAAGTCTTCGGGCATTTTCTACAACAACCATGGTTCCGTCATCAAGGTACGCAACTCCCTGATTGTATTCCTTTCCCTCTTTAAGTATAAAAACCTTCATTGTCTCGCCTGGGAGCACAACAGGCTTCAATGAGCTGGCCAGTTCATTTATATTAAGCACAGATACCCCTTGAAGTTCTGCAACCTTGTTCAGATTAAAATCGTTTGTTATAACCTTTGCGTTCAAGAGCTTTGCTAAGGCAACAAGTTTTGCGTCAACCTCTTTTATCTTTGGAAAATCCTCATCAACTATCCTTACTGTTATGCGGGACATCTTCTGGATCTTGTGAAGGACATCAAGTCCCCGTCTTCCCCTTGCCCGTTTCATGGGGTCGGCAGCGTCTGCTATATGTTGTAATTCCTGAAGAATAAACTGGGGAAGTATGAAAACTCCTTCAAGGAATCCTGTCTCACAGACATCTGCAATACGTCCGTCTATTATTACGCTTGTATCGAGAATTTTGAGATTTTCTTCTTCTATGCCCTGCCCTCTGAAAAGCCTGAAGATACCCGCAATAGAAATTCCCTTACCCCTGTTCAGGCCAAGGAGAAGCCCTCCATAACCAAATACTGCCATCACCCAAAAGGATATGACTCCTATATCCTCACCGAGAATTGGCCTTAAAGGAAGCATAAGAAGGTATGCAAATAAAAGCCCGCAAGAAATACCTAAGAGCCCGCCGATAATTGCTCCGAAATCAATCTTCTTAAATATTATCTCTGTAGCTATTGCGATCAGACCTAAAAAGCTTCCTGTCAGGACACCATAAATACCATAATTATATTTAATACCAATAATGTATCCTGAAAATGCAAAGAGTAAAAGGACTGCGAGTCTGAGAATAAGAAACATTTTTTATCACCTCCCTTCCTGGCTAAAATAACAAGTTATCAGTAACGAAAATTCTTAAATTAATGCTGAAAAAAAGAAATGTCCGAATTTATCGCTCATCACTATTACTGTTAGCAGCCTTTAAGACGCCTTGAGGATAACATAAAACCTTTTGCCGCCCCTGTTAATAAAAAGAAGAACTGTATCCTTCTTTTTTAGGTTTGCGGCAATCCTGTTAAAGTCCCTCAGGTTACCCACCCCTTTTTTATCTATCTCTTTTATAATATCACCTTTTTTAATATCAGCTTCATCTGCTGGACTTCCTGGTTCTACTTTCACAACTACAACACCATTCTCGTCTTTACTGAACCCCAGCTGTCTGACAATTTCTTTTGTGAGGTCCATAACTGTAAGGCCTGTAAGTACCTCTGCCTTGGTATCATCAGGTAACTGGTCTGGCACAACCTCTGCAACATCTCTCGGCATCTCAACAATAACCACCTTGACTGTGTATTCCTTCCCTGACCGGAGTATCTTCATAGATATTTCAGCACCAATCTTACTCTGGGCAACCATATTTCGCAGACCACTTACCTCTTTTATCTCCTTGCCGTTAAACTCAAGAATTATATCGCCCCTTATAATTCCTGCCTTTGCAGCAGGGCTATCTTTTGCAACATCACTAACAAGGGCACCATTTGATTTTTTAAGTCCGAACTTCTGCGAAAGATCAGGCGTGAGTTCCTGAATAGTAACACCAATCCACCCCCTGGTAACCTTCCCCCTTTGAACAAGCTGGTCCATCACAAGCCGCACCATATTGCTGGGTACAGCAAAACCTATTCCCTGATATCCTCCTGTCCTGGAAAATATTGCTGTGTTTATCCCGATAAGCTCTCCCTTTATGTTTACAAGCGGCCCACCTGAATTTCCGGGATTTATAGCAGCATCCGTTTGAATAAAGTCCTCATAGTCGGCAATCCCAACATTGGCCCTTCCAACCGCACTTATTATCCCCATTGTGACAGTGTGGCTCAAACCGTAAGTATTACCTATTGCAAGGACAAATTCACCTACCTGTAATTTCTCCGAATCACCCCATGGAATTGTCGGAAGATTGTTTGCATTTATCCTTATTATAGCGACATCTGTTTTCGGGTCAGCACCCACAATCTTTCCTTTAAATATTCTCTTATCAAGCAAGGTTACCTTAATCTCATCCGCCTTTTCCACTACATGGTTATTCGTAATTATGTACCCATCCGTAGAAACAATAACGCCAGAGCCAAGGCCCTGTTCCTTCCATTTTTTTGGCATCCCAAAATTACGGAAAGGGCTGAAAAAATCAAAGAAAGGATCTTCAAAGGGGGTGCCCGTATCTCTTCTTACAACCTTTGTTGTGGATATGTTTACAACCGCAGGTGAAACAGCACTGACAATCTCCGAGAATGCCCTGCCTGTTTCCATTACCTGCCGGGGAACATTCGGCGTAACAGTATACGGCAGATAGCCGTGCTGCCCCGTAATCTTGCCGAGGACGTAGAATGTGAGTCCGCCTAAAAGGAACCCTGACAGTAAAATAACTATGCCGATAAATAGTTTCTTTTTCATAAATTTAATTATAATCAGCAAGTTAAGCTATTGTAAAGCGTTCCCTTGACCAAACACCCTTCATTGTGCTAATTTTCAAAGCATAATGACTAAATATTTGATCTATCTTTTGCCCAGAAGCAGATTTCGAGGAATTCTCAGTTTAAACGGTTTTTCAGGAGGGTTTTAATGTTAAAACGTTATCTTTTTGCACCTGGTCCAACACCTGTTCCTTCAGAGGTGCTGCTTGAAATGGCAATGCCGATAATCCACCACCGTTCACCGGATTTTATGCCGGTGCTTGAATCTGCAAAGAAGGATCTTCAGTGGTTATATCAGACAAAAAACGATGTCATTATTCTCTGCTCAACAGGTACAGGCGGAATGGTTGGGGCTGTGAATAATTTCTTCAACAATGGAGACAGGGTTCTTGTTATAAACGGTGGCAAATTTGGAGAGCGATGGACAGAGATATGCCAGGCGTATGGCTTACAAGTTGAGGAAATTATTGTTGAATGGGGTTACGCTGTTAAACCTGATATAGTGGAAAAGAGGCTTAAAAAGGGTAAGGATATAAAAGGTGTGTTTGTCCAGGCATCAGAGACCTCAACCGGAGTATACCATGATATAAAAGCCCTTGCATCTATTATTAAAAAATATGAAGATACATTATTTATAGTTGATGCTATCAGTGCGCTTGTTGCCCATGACCTTAGAACAGATGAATGGGGGATAGATATAATGGTGGCGGGTTCACAAAAAGGTGTGATGCTTCCACCTGGTCTTGCATTCGTCAGTGTGAGTGAAAAGGCATGGGCAAAAGCAGAAAAATCAAAATTGCCTAAATTTTATTTTAATTTTAAGAAAGAACGCGAAAACCTTGCTAAAAACCAGACGAACTTTACATCACCAGTTACTCTAATTATCGGGCTTAATGCAAGCCTGAAGATGCTTAAGGCTGAAGGACTGAAAAATGTATTTAAAAGGCATGAAAGGCTTGCAAATGTTACAAGAAGGGCTGTTCAGGCCCTCGGATTAGAGCTTTATTCAAAGGAGTCCCCTTCAAACTCTGTGACAGCTATTTTGGCGCCTCCTGGAATAGATGGACAAGCAGTGTATAAAAATCTTCGGGAGAAATATGGTATCATTGCAGGTGGGGGTCAGGGCAAGGCAAAGGGTAAAATATTTAGAATTGCCCATTTAGGATATTCAGATAGATTTGACGTCATAATAGCAATTGCAGGAATTGAGATGGTACTAAAGGGAATGGGGCACCCTGTAAAACTCGGCACAGGTGTGGCAGTTGCACAGGAACTATTAATTGATTAGGAAAGATAAGTGAAAGTTCTCGTCAGTGACAACATTTCACCGAAGTGTATAGAGATACTCAAGAAGTCAGGGCTTGAGGTTGATGTAAAAACAGGCATGAAACCTGAGGAACTAAAAGCCTGCATAGGTGATTACCACGGCCTGATAATAAGATCTGCAACAAAGGTTACATCAGAGATAATAAATGCTGCTAAAAACTTAAAGGTCATAGGACGTGCAGGCTCCGGACTTGATAATGTCGACAGGGCGGCAGCCACAAAAAAAGGCATTGTTTTAATGAATACGCCTGGCGGCAACACAATCACTACAGCAGAACACTCAATTGCCCTTATGGTTGCACTTGCAAGGCAGATACCACAGGCAACAATATCAATGAAGGCAGGCAAGTGGGAGAAGAAAAAATTCATGGGTGTCGAGCTTTTTAACAAGACACTCGGTATTATTGGAATAGGGAATATAGGCAGCCAGGTTGCAAAAAGGGCACAGGGTCTTGCAATGAACGTGATAGCATATGATCCATTTTTGAGTGAAGATAAAGCAAAGACTATGGGTGTTGAGAAGGTTGACATTAAAGAGCTATCCAGACGTTCTGACTTCATTACAATCCATACCCCATTAACACCAGAGACAAGGAATATGATAAATAAAGAGACTATTAAGATGATGAAGCCTGGGGTCAGGATAATCAATTGCGCAAGGGGCGGCATTATCAATGAAAAAGACCTCTACGAAGCCCTTGTAGGTGGTAAGATTGCCGGTGCTGCACTTGATGTATTCGAGAAGGAACCACCTGAGAATAATCCCCTATTAACACTTAATAATGTAATATCTACCCCTCATCTCGGCGCCTCAACAAAAGAGGCACAGGAAAATGTTGCTGTTGCAGTTGCTGAGCAGGTAGTAGATTATTTAATTCACGAGACCATAAGAAATGCTGTCAACTTCCCATCAATTCCATCAGATCAGGTGGCAAGACTTCAGCCTTTCATAAACTTAGCTGAGAAGCTTGGCGGATTCGCAGCTCAGATATTCGAAGGTGGTGTCACTGAGATAACGATTGAATACAGGGGAGAAGCATCTGAAATTAACACATCGCCTGTTACAATAGCTGCAATAAAGGGATTTCTTACACCCATTCTCGAGGAGACAGTAAATTTTGTGAATGCACTATTTATTGCAAGGGAACGCGGTATAGAGGTTAAAGAGACAAAGAGCACTGATGCAGGTGATTATCAGAGCATGGTTTTGATGAGGCTGAAGGCGAAAGATAAAGAAAGCCATCTTGCAGGTACACTCTTCAGCAAGAAAGACCCTCGCATTGTAGCCATTGATAACTTCAAGGTCGAGATTGTGCCGGATGGAGATCTCCTTTTTATATATAATAACGATAAACCTGGCGTTATAGGAAATATTGGAACTCTTCTCAGCAAAAACGATATTAACATCGCAAGGATGCATTTTGGAAGGGAGACCTCAGGGGGCAGGGCAATCTCGGTTGTCACCATAGATACTCCTGCCACACCCCAGATTATTGAGAAGATAAAGAGGCTCCCGAATATCCTTTCGGTCAAACAAATAACTCTCTAAGCGAGGTTTTAAAATGTCCAGTGTTATTATAGTAGGTTCACAGTGGGGAGATGAGGGGAAAGGAAAGATTGTTGACTTCCTTTCTGAAAAGGCAGATGCTGTTGCGAGATACCAGGGAGGCCACAATGCAGGTCATACCGTTGTAATCAATGATGAGAAATTCATACTCCATCTAATTCCTTCAGGAATACTCTATAAAGGCAAGATATGCCTTATAGGAAATGGTGTTGTCGTTGACCCTGCAGCGCTTATAGAGGAGATTAATGGACTCAGGAAAAGAGGAGTAGAGGTCGGTAAAAACCTGTTCTTAAGTAAAAATGCACATCTTATTATGCCGTATCATATGGCGATAGAAAAAGGGAAAGAGAGACTCAGAGGCATAAAGATGCTCGGTACAACAGGCCGGGGGATAGGTCCTGCTTATGCTGATAAGACAGCAAGAACAGGAATACGGGTTGCAGATCTCCTTCAACCTCAGGTATTCAGAGAAAACTTAAAGGCAAATCTTTTTGACATTAATTTCCTGCTCGAGAACCTTTACAAGGTTTCACCCTTCAATATCGAAGATATATATAACGAATATATGGGTTACGCTGAGAAACTTTCAGGATATATTGGTGATACGGACATTATAATAAACAAGATGATCTCTGAAAACAAAAATGTACTATTCGAGGGTGCACAGGGCACACTCCTCGATATAGACCACGGAACTTATCCTTATGTAACCTCTTCGAATCCAATTGCAGGAGGCGCATGCACAGGCCTCGGTGTGGGTCCAACAAAAATCTCAAAGGTTCTTGGGGTAGTAAAGGCTTACACAACAAGGGTCGGCAGCGGCCCTTTTCCTACAGAGATAACAGACTCTCTCGGCGATAAGCTCAGGGAAAGAGGAGGAGAATATGGCGCGACAACAGGCAGGCCGAGGAGATGCGGATGGCTGGACATGGTTATACTCAGACACTCTGCAAGGATTAACGGCCTTACAGGGATCGCATTAACAAAACTCGATATCCTTGATGCTATTGATGTGATAAAAATATGTACCTCATACAAATATAAAGGAAAAACCCTTGAAGAGTTCCCAAAAGAGATAAACATCCTTGAGGAGTGCGAACCTGTCTATGAAGAGGTAAACGGCTGGAGCACAAGCACTATCGGGATAAAAGATTTTAAAAGGCTGCCAAAAGCAGCAAAGGCTTATATAAAAAAGATTGAAAAGATGTTAGGAGTAAAGGTGCAAATAATCTCCACAGGCCAGAGGAGAGATGAACTCATCCAGCTTAAAGGACAATTTTAACGCAGCTGTTGCAAAAAGCTTTAATACCCTCTATCCTTCAAGATGCCCATTATGCGGGAGTGCACCTGATGTATTCAGTCATTCACCAATCTGTGCCTCCTGCTGGTCTAAGATAAAAAAATATACCGGCCCATCATGCAGGATATGTGCAATGCCATTTTCGTCAGAATATTCTAATATTTGCTGGCAATGTCTGAAAAAAGCGCCTCCGTTCTTGAGGGCTATAAACTATGGACTTTATGAAGGGATACTTGCAGAGGCGATTAATCAACTAAAATTTTATGGTGTAAAAAGACTCTCAAAACCCCTCGGCAGGCTGTTGCACAGCCTTGACCTGCCAGAGACAGATGGCATAGTATCAGTTCCTTTAAACACAAAAAGCCTGAGAGAAAGAGGCTTTAATCAGTCTCTTCTTATAGCAAGGGTTACATCTAAAAATATAAGAGTTCCTCTGTTAATGGATATACTCTTAAAGAAAAGAGAGACACCTCCGCAGATAGGTTTATCTGCAAAGGAGAGACTGTTAAACCTTAAGAACGCCTTCGAAGTGAAAGGAAATATAAAAGGCCTTCGACTTTTGCTTGTTGATGATGTAATGACAACAGGGGCAACTGTAACAGAGTGTTCAAAAGAGCTTATGAAAGCTGGCGCAAAAGAGGTGATTGTGCTCACCCTCGCAAGGTCAAGTATGATGTGAGTGGATGATTGGAATAAAGTTGATAGTGATTAAAAAAAGAAATTCTGTTAAAATATCCATCTTAGATATTCCAATAATTGACAAATAATGATTGATTTACATACACACAGTTTTTTCAGCGATGGGGAACTTATCCCTTCGGAGCTAATCAGAAGGGCTGAGGCGATTGGTTATAAGGCAATTGCTATCACAGACCATGTTGACTCCTCGAATATTGACCTGGTGATTCCAAGGATCGTAAGTGCACTCAAAAAACTCAAAGGGTTTATTTCTATAGAAGCCATTCCAGGCGCTGAGATTACACATGCTCCCCCTCAGCTAATCCTTGAGCTTGTGAAAGAGGCAAGGTATTTAGGTGCAAAGATAGTAATTGTTCATGGAGAGACTATAGTAGAACCTGTTACGCCGGGTACCAACAGGGCAGCGATTGAGGCCAATGCAGATATCCTTGCACACCCAGGTATTATATCTGAGGAAGACCTTCTCCTCGCAAAGGAAAAAGGTGTTACACTTGAGATAACCTCAAGGAAAGGACATTCTTTGTCAAATGGTTATGTTGCAAAAGAGGCAATGAGATTCGGTGTTCCACTATGTATAAACACAGATGCCCACAGCCCATCAGATTTAATAACAAAAGAGACTGCAATCAGTATCCTCCTTGCTTCTGGTATAGAAAAAAACCGTATTGATTCAATATTTGAGAATTCAAAAACCCTTGTAGAGAAGGCTCTCAGGAGGGATTGATGCCAAAGCTGATTAAAAAGAGAGTGCCAAAGAAGACCACATCTACAGAGGCAGATGTAAAAGATAAACTTATAAGTCTGAAGGATACAATAAAGGAACGGCAGACGACAGCAATAAAATATGGTGCGGGTGTCCTTGTCATATTCTTAGCTATAGCCAGCTTTCTACTCTATTCCTATACTTCGCAGAAAAAGGCAAGGATGTTTGAGTATGAGGCATATAAGATATATTACAACACTCAAATACAAGGTATAAATAAAGAAGACCAGTATAAGAAAGCTCTGGATATATTCAAAAAAGCTTATGATACAAGAAAATCCCCCATATCACTTTTCTATATTGCAGGCTGTTACTACGAGCTTGGTAAATACGACGATGCGATGAAGACGCTTAAAGATTTTACACAGAGATACTCAAATGAAGAAAGGTTTATCCCTCTTGTGTATCAGAAGATAGCGATGGCCTATATGAAGAAAGGTGATTCAAATGAGGCAATGAAAACACTCGATACCCTTTATAATCTTCACGGTGATATTTACAAGGATTTTGCACTTATGGAATATGGAAAGCTGCTTGAAAAAGAAGGGAAAGTAGATGAGGCAAAGAAAAAATATAAAGAACTTACTACAAGGTTCCCAAACTCGCCATTCATCGATGAGGCAAGGGCAAAACTATCTGAGAAGAAGGTAAGTTAAATCTTTCTATCCTTGGTCTTTAGTGCTTTCTTGTTTCGTTTGAAAGAAGCCTTCTTTATCGCTTTTCTCGTACCTGATTTTCTATCTTTGACAAGGGCTTTCTTTTTGTATTTTAAAGATACCTTTTTTATTGCTGGCCTGTCATCCCTGTCTAATACAAACTTTCCTTTTGGAGGAAGATAAATTTTTGTACCTGCCTTAAGGGGTATTATTTTTTCCAGGGAATTCAGATCAAGGACAACCTGCACTGGGACCCCGGTCTTTTTTGAAATTGTTTTAAAGGTATCCCCTTTTTTAACTTTATATATCTCTACTGTAAAACGCTTTTCTTCCGGTATATTAGAAAGATTCTTGAGAAAAATATCCTTCTTACCGTCGGGCACTCTCACGATATATTCAGAGACATCAGGAGGTGTGCACCATCTCCTGAGTTCGGGGTTCAATTCTTTTATGACTCCCTCAGTTGTTTCTGCACAGGCTGCTATAACCTCAAGGTCGAGAGGTGATTTTATCGCCACCCTGTCATAATTAAGTGGCGGGTGATACTCGATGTCTTCAAACCCAAAATTCTGCGGGCTATTTGCGATCATACTTGCTGCGATGAATTTAGGGACATAGTTCTTAGTTTCACTCCTGATCTGACTTGTTTTTAGCAGTGCCCAGTAATCATCTGTCTTTGTCCTGTTAAGTGCTTTAAGGATCTTACCCTCCCCTGCATTATATGCAGCCATCGCCAGATTCCATGAGCCAAACATCTCATAAAGGTCTTTAAGATAGTTTGCTGCAGCCACTGTAGATTTTTCCGGGTCTCTCCTCTCATCCTTCCACCAGTTGATCTCAAGGCCGTATCTCTTTGCAGTAGATGCAATAAACTGCCAGTATCCTACTGCCCGCGCAGGTGAGTAGGCATAAGGGTTGAACCCGCTTTCAATTAAGGCCAGGAAAACTATTTCTTCAGGGACATCTTTTTGTTTAAGTATTTCTTTCATCAGATCGATGTACTTACCTGATCTGCTGAGCCAGAATGAGAACTTCTCTCTTATTTTTTCGGTAAAAAGAGTGACATTTTTCTTGACAGCCTCTACAGCGAGTTCATTTTGACTATAATCCAATACCGTCTTGGGACCGTTATTTATCGCTTCTTCGGGCAAGGCAGATACCACCAGTTGTTCATTTCTTATGTCTTGGTTGACATCTAATGCATAAACGGGTAGTACAAAAAGCAAAATAACAAATTGGAGAATAAAAAGCCTTAACCTAAGCATACAGGTAATTTTTAGCCTAAAATCGAATACTTTGTCAAGGGAAAAGTATATTTGGGCAAACAAAATTATGGTGGGCAGTCGCAGAATCGAACTGCGGACACGAGGCTTTTCAGGCCTCTGCTCTACCGACTGAGCTAACTGCCCACGGTTTTAACTTTACACTTTTAACTTTTACACTGTCAAGCCTACAAATTTCATGATATTTCCTTTAAAATTGTCATAGACATGCGATTTGGCACTATTTATGGGTTATGAAGTAAAATAATTATCTGATGAATTAACTGAGTAAACATTGTAAACTAAGCAAACATATAAATCCAAGCACCTTGACCGCAGGGTATTCCCCGACACTTCTCGGAAGTACGGGGTATTCTCAAGGTGCTGGATAAACATAATGAGCATAAAAATTCCAAATAATTTTAAAAATTATGTTCTCGCATCAATCTCTGGTCTCCTTCTTGTATTATGCTTTCCAACTATAGACCTTTTCGGTCTTGCATGGATAGCACTCGTTCCCTTTCTTTTGTCACTATACGACAGAAAACCAGGGCAGGCATTTAAGGGCGGCCTGTTTTTCGGTATCCCTTATTTTTTTGGAACCCTGTACTGGATATATTACTCAATAAATCATTATGGTGGTGTTCCTTTGGTCGCAAGCATCGCTATTGTTAGTTTACTCTGTTTCTATCTCAGTCTATATACAGGTTTCTTCGCACTTTTGTTCTCGATAACCATCAAGACCACAAAACTTCCGGCTCTTTTTATTGCGCCGGTATTCTGGGTAGTGCTTGAGTTCCTGCGATCTTATTTATTTACCGGCTTTCCCTGGTCGAGCATAGGATACAGTCAGTATAAATTTCTTACAGTTATCCAGATTGCTGATATAACAGGTATTTACGGAGTATCTTTTCTTATAGTAGCCGTTAATGGTGCGATAGCAGATATATTTCTTATAAAAAAGCGTATTAGGGATATGCCGCTTTTCCCATTGTCACAGATAGTAATTGGATTCTCTCTTGTCTTGTTGTTTATCATCTCAACCTTTATATATGGGCACTGGAGGCTCGGAGAGGAAAGATGCGGGAAACAGTTAAGTGTAAGTATTATTCAGGGAAACATCGAACAGGACAAAAAGTGGGAGCCTGCTTATCAAGGTGCTGTTATAGAGACTTATAAGGACCTCTCGCTCAAGGCTGCTTCCTCCTCCCCATCAATAATTATCTGGCCGGAGACAGCAGCGCCATTTTTCTTTAAAACAGACGTTGAATATACAAAAAACCTCGTTGATTTTCAAAAACAGCTTAACTCTTATCTTCTTTTCGGAAGCGTACTTATCAAGAGTAAAACGGATGAGAGATATGTTCTTTCAAATAGTGCTGTTCTGCTTGATAAGGCTGGAAAGATAACTTACATTTATGATAAAATACATTTAGTCCCTTTTGGTGAATATGTCCCTCTACAAAAAGTCCTCTTTTTCGTGGATAAACTTGTTGTGGGTATTGGGGATTATACCCGTGGTGATCATTATTATAGGGCAGAGACTCCATTGGGAGATTTTGCTACCTTGATATGCTATGAAATCATTTTTCCTGGACTTGTAAGAAAATTTTACTCAAACGGGGGAGATTTTATTGTAAATATTACTAATGATGCATGGTTTGGAAGGACAACAGGACCCTATCAACATTTCAGCATGGCAGTTTTTCGCGCGGTAGAAAACAGAAAGCCTGTAATAAGGGCGGCAAATACAGGTATCTCTGGTTTTATCGACAGCAATGGCAGGATAATTTCAAAAACCGATCTTTTTCAGCAGGAAATACTAACAGGGGATATAAAGACCGATTCCACAAGGAGTTTTTATGTAAGGTACGGTGATCTTTTTTCTTACATATGGATTGTTTTTTCTATAATATTAATAACCAACCTACTTGGCAAGGCCAGAAGAGGTTAAGGAGGTAGTATGCTTTTACAGAATGAGCTAAAAGAAGAGCTATTAAATCTCAGGGGTAAGATAGAGTCCTTAAGAGGTTATCTTTGATTTACCGGGGTTAAAAGAGGAAATTGAAAGGATTAAGAAAGACTTAACCGCTGATAAAATGTGGTCATCTCCCCTCGTCACCCGGGAACTCTTAAAAAGAAAGTCAAAGCTTGAGAATATAATATTAAATTTTGAGTCACTGTTTAATAAACTCTCTTATATAGAAGAATCAATAGACATACTCGAAGAAGAAAGTGGAAACCTCTTTTTTAATGACCTACAGAAAGATATTAAAGATTTAAAAGAAGAGTTAGAATCACTGGAGATCCAGAATCTTCTTTCCGGAAAAATGGATAAAAATAATGCTATCCTTACTCTACATCCGGGTGCAGGAGGTACAGAAAGCCAGGACTGGGCGCAGATGCTTATGCGAATGTATCTTAGGTGGGCCGAAAGGCATAAATTTAGTACTCAGATTATTGAATTGCAAATAGGTGATGAGGCCGGTATAAAAAGTGCAACTATTACAGTAACAGGTCCATATGCATACGGTTACATGAAGGCTGAGGCAGGAGTACATAGGCTTGTCAGAATCTCACCTTATGATGCAAACAAGAGAAGGCATACTTCTTTTGTAGCTGTCCTGATTTATCCAGAGGTTGAAGACGACATTGATATTGAAATAAAAGAAGATGATATAAAGATGGAGACATTCAGGGCCTCTGGTGCAGGAGGACAGCATGTAAATAAGACCTCATCTGCTGTAAGGCTTACTCATATTCCGACTGGTATTATTGTAAGCTGTCAGAACGAGCGCTCTCAGCATAAAAATAAAGCCATTGCTATGAAGATACTTAAGGCCCGTCTTTATGATCTGAGGCTGAGGGAGCAGAAAAAGAAGATAGAGGGTTTTGTCGGAAATAAAAAAGGGATTGCTTGGGGAAATCAAATAAGGTCTTATATCCTGCAACCTTATAGAATTGTAAAAGACCACAGAACAGGTGTTGAAATAGGCAATGTTGATGCTGTGCTCGATGGAGATATAGATGACTTTATAAAGGCCTATCTGAAAAAAAAGTAAGGATATTTTTTTGGATTTCTACTGCTATAATAATATCTGAAATAATAAAGTAACAATAAAATAGTAGTTATAGTAGAAAGTGTTTGTAAGTTAAGAAGTAGGATTTAAATAATATAGAACAACGTTTTTGATGTTGATAAAAAATAGAATAAAGAAGTTTAGTTTTTAACTTTTTTTATGGTTGGTGCTTTTAGCATTATTCCAAACAAAATGATAACAGTTTTTCTTGTCTTACCTGTTAATATTTGGATATAATGTTACATCTCCCAGATAGTTATTAACATATGTTAGTAAATTGTTAGTGATTTTTTAATGACTCGTAGAGGTAAGGTTATATGACCCTGGAAGATATATGGAATAACAGTCTTTTAAAGATTGAAGAAAAGATTGGTAACAGTATACTTGAGCTATGGTTTAAACCAATCAAACTTTCTCAGGTGAAGGAACAACAGGCAACTATAGACATTCCCAACCGGTTCTTTAAGGATTGGATAGAGGATAACTATCCAGACATAATAGCCGAGTCAATAGAAGGTATTTTAGGGTACCCGGTAACAGTGCGTTATAAATTAGTAGAGAAAATAGACCCTGTTGTCAAGAAGATGGATATGCGGTTAGAAAGCCGGAGGCAAAAACTTGCAAGCAGGGGGATATATCTTAATCCGAAATATATATTCGAAAACTTTGTAATCGGGTCGAGTAACCAGTTTGCCCAAGCAGCAGCAAAGGCAGTTGCCGAAGCACCAGGCAGGACATACAATCCCTTTTTTGTCTATGGCGGGGTAGGTCTCGGCAAGACACATCTTATAAATGCTATTGGGAATGCTGTAATTGATAAAAGTCCTGACATTACAGTTATTTTCGTTACTGCGGAACAATTTACGAATGAGGTAGTATCAGCTATAAGACACATGAAGATGAGCGAACTAAAAGAAAAATATAGGAATGTCGATCTCTTACTCCTTGACGATATACATTTTATCGCAAATAAAACACAAACGCAGGAGGAATTTTTTCATACATTTAATGCACTTTACGAAAAGCAAAAACAGATAGTGATTTCAAGCGACAGACCTCCGAAAGAGATTGGTGCTATTACAGACAGGCTCAGATCAAGATTCAGTATGGGACTTATCGCTGATATTCAGCCTCCTGAGTTAGAGACAAGGATGGCGATAATACTTAAAAAGGCTGAGATGGAAAAAATAAATGTATCTGAGGAAGTTGCTTATTATCTGGCATCAAAAGTAAAATCGAATATCCGGGAATTAGAGGGCTGTCTTATTCGTTTGGGTGCTCAGGCATCTTTAACAGGAAGGCCTATAGATAATGAAATGGCAAAGAATATCCTGCGAGATCTCATTGAAGAAGATGAGAAACCCGTAACAACAGACCTTATACAGAAGGTAGTCTGTGAACATTTTGCCCTTAAATTAGCTGATATAAAGGCAAAAAAAAGAACAAAGGAAATTGCCCTACCACGGCAGATAGCGATGTACTTAAGCAAGCAAATGACAAGTATGTCTCTTAATGATATAGGAAAAAACTTCGGCGGTAAAAACCATGCAACTGTTATATATTCTTGTAAACAGGTTGAAGATAAAAGGGGAAAGGATGAAGCATTTAACAGGATGATTGAAAACCTTTTACGGAAAATAAAAGTGTAAGGTTATCCGTAGAAAGCAATCTACGACTCGTAGAGGAGGGATTATGAAATTAAGTGTATCAAAGGATGAGATGCAGGAGAAGCTGTCGAATATTCAGAATATAGCTGAGAAGAGGAACACAATGCCCATATTGAGCCATTTTCTTCTTGATGCAGGCAAAAAAGGTTCATATATAGTTGCTACTGACATCGAGACTGCGCTAAAAGAGCCGCTCGATGTAGAGGTTGAGGAGGAAGGGAAGCTCTGCATACCAGCAAGAAAGCTTTTAGAGATAGTCAGGGAAATGGAAGGGGATTTATCATTTGAATCAGTTGATGAGCAATGGCTCAAGGTCAGAGCCGGTTCAAGTGACTTTAGGCTCGCATGTCTTCCACCGAGTGAATTTCCAGCCTGGCCGGCGCTGGGGGATGCTGAAGAGATAACCATTGATGCCCCGATACTAATGGAGATGATAGAAAAGACAATCTATTCTGCCGGGGAGAGTGATACCAGATATACACTTAATGGCCTTCTGTTTCATGTAAAGCCACAGGATAAATCATTTACCATTGTGGGTACAGACGGACACAGGCTCGCATTAATAATCAGACGGATGGACGAATTGGATCGACTAAAAGAAGAGAAAAAGATAATAGTCCCTCGTAAGGCGGTCTCTGAACTGAGGCGATTCCTCCCCACTTCATCCGCCTCAGGCGGCGAGGAAAAAGAAATGGAGAGGGTTAAAATCTTAATAGGGGAAAAGCACCTGCTTTTTAGTGTGGGCTCTTTCACCTCAGGTGGATCATCCGCTCAGCCTAAGGCGGACGGAGGAGTACAGTTTTTAACGAGGCTTATAGAGGGGACATACCCTAATTATGAGAACGTTATCCCACTGGCAAACGAAAAGAAGATGCTTATAGAAAGGAATACCTTTGCTAAAGTTTTACGCAGGGTGTCGGTAATGTCCAGGGAAAGGGCCAGTGCTGTCAGGTTTGATATTGGAGAAGAAAAGCTTGTTGTCTCATCTTCGAACCCTGACATTGGCGAGGCAAGAGAAGAGATTGCAGTAGAATATAAAAATGACAAACTTTCACTTGGGTTTAATGCAAGGTATGTGATAGATGTCCTTAGCGCAATGATGACAGAGAAGGTTACCCTTGAGCTTCAGGACCCATTAAGTCCTGTCCTTTTAAAGGAGGATGGAGACGAGAATTATAAGTGCGTGGTCATGCCGATGAGAATATAGGAGAGAAATGGAAGAAAAGAGAAACGAGGATGAGTCATATACCGCTGAGGATATAAAGATACTCAAGGGCCTGACCGCTGTAAGGAAAAGACCTGCAATGTTCATAGGCTCTACAGGGATTGAAGGTCTGCACCACCTTGTTTATGAGGTAGTTGATAACAGTGTTGATGAGTCACTGGCGGGCTTCTGCAAGAACATAGATGTGATTATTCATCATGATGGAAGTTGTACCGTAATAGACGATGGAAGAGGGATACCGACAGGCCCTCACCCTGGAGACCCTGAAGGACGTTCTGCTACAGAGATTGCGCTTACTGAGTTGCATGCAGGTGGGAAATTCGAATCAAAGGCATACAGGATATCAGGCGGATTGCATGGGGTTGGTGTATCTGTAGTGAATGCCCTTTCGGAGTGGCTTGACGTAGAGGTAAAGCAGAATGGAAGTGTCTACCAACAGCATTATGAAAGGGGCAATCCAACAGGTCCCCTCACCATTGTTGGGAAGACAAGGGGGAGAGGCACAAAGGTTATATTTAAGCCTGACCCTGAGATATTTGAAATCTTAGATTTCAGCTATGATATCTTATCTCAGAGGCTGAGAGAGCTTGCATTTCTTAACAGGGGACTCAAAATAACCCTTTTAGATGAAAGAACAGAAAAAAGTCAGGTATTCCAGTACAGTGGCGGGATATTATCTTTTGTTGAACATCTTAATAAAAACAAGACTACCATCCATCCCAAACCTGTTTATATAACCGGAGAAAAAGAGGATGTTATAGTTGAGATTGCCCTTCAGTATAATGACGGTTATACCGAGACTATTTACACCTTTGCCAATAATATAAATACAAAGGAAGGCGGGACTCATCTTATCGGTTTTAAATCAGCGCTTACGAGAACTGTAAACAGCTATGCGATTTCATCAGGACTTCTAAAGAATGGCAAGGAATCGCTTTCAGGCGAGGACATCAGAGAGGGATTAACCGCTGTTATAAATGTCAAGCTTCTATCTCCTCAGTTTGAGGGACAGACAAAGATGAAGCTCGGCAACAGCGAGGTAAAAGGCATGGTAGAATCCATAGTTAATGATAACCTCGGCACATATTTTGAAGAAAACCCATCGGTAGTAAGAAAGATTGTTGAAAAGGCTCTCCAGGCAGCAAGGGCGAGAGATGCTGCAAGAAAGGCGAGGGAACTTACAAGAAGGAAAGGAGCGTTTGAAGATACAGGCCTACCTGGGAAACTTGCAGACTGTTCTGAGAAAGACCCTGCCTTAAGCGAACTATTCATTGTCGAAGGAGATTCCGCAGGAGGTTCGGCGAAACAGGGCCGGAACAGACGTATTCAGGCTATACTTCCTCTTAGGGGTAAGATATTGAATGTTGAGAAGGCAAGGTTTGACAAGATGCTCAGTTCAGAAGAGATAAGGGTGCTCATAACAGCGTTAGGTACAGGCATTGGACCTGATGATTTTGATGTATCAAAGATAAGGTATCACAAGATTATACTCATGACCGATGCCGATGTTGACGGCGCACATATAAGGACATTGCTGCTCACCTTTTTTAACAGGCAGATGCCTCATGTGATAGAAAAGGGCTATCTTTACATTGCCCAACCGCCGCTTTTTAAAGTAAAGAAAGGAAAGACAGAGAAATATATACAGAACGAAACAGAAATGCAGAACATGCTCTTTGAGCTCGCATCAGATGACCTCGAGATTCCAATAAAAGGGCAGGCTGTCAGAGGAAAGGCGCTTATTCCACATCTTAAGAGGCTATATAGATTTGAGCGGGTAATACAATGGTTCGAGAGAAGAAGAAATGATCCTGAGCTTCTGTTGTTCATACTTTCATCAGGGATAAATAAAGATACCTTGAAAGACAGGAAAAAGGTTGAAGAAATACTGAGAAGGATAAAAGAAAAAGACCAGAATATAAATGTTGGTGAGATTCAGCTTGATGAGGAGCATCAGACTTATGGGGTTGAGATCAGGAAGCATAACTATAAACTCAACCTGGACACCAAATTCCTTACTTCTCCTGAATTCAGGGAACTCGAAAACCTTTTCAGCATTGTGAGAGATATCGGGAATCTACCTTACAAAGTGCAGACAAAAGAAGGATCAAAAGAGATAGTAACAAGCAGAGGACTTCTTGAACTTATACTTACAACAGCTAAAAAGGGACTTACTATCCAGCGGTACAAAGGCCTTGGAGAGATGAATCCCCAGCAGCTCTGGGAGACTACAATGGACCCTGACAGAAGAACACTCCTTCAGGTTACAGTACAGGATTCCGTCCAGTCAGATGAAATATTCACGATACTTATGGGGGATCAGGTTAAACCAAGGAAGGAATTTATTACCACACATGCGCTTGAGGCAAGAAATATCGACATATAAGCGTTACCTTAATTTAAAATTTAAAATGAAAAATTTATATAACATAGTTATAGAAAGTACAATAAAAGTAATCCCCCCTAACCCCCCTTTAGCAAAGGGGGGGAGGGGGGATTTTCAGATAAAAAATTCAAAAATAAGAAATTCCATAATTTTACATTTTACATTTTTAATTTTTATTTATCTTATTGGAGTCTTACTCCTGCTATCATGCGGCAAGAAAGAGGTCAGGCCGGTTTCGCCGGAATCGAAGATAGCACAAGAGGCATTTGGACTTGCGGAGACTATTAGAAATGCCTATATAAAGAATGACCGTGAAACCCTCGAGAGGAGTTCTACAAAAGATGGCTATAGGGAACTTATCGGTGTCATTAAAAGTTTTGACAGCGCTGAACTCACATTTACTCCAACATGGGTTGAGATAGAGGATTCAGTAGTTTCCGTCAATGTATCATGGAAGGGCACCTGGATAGCCGGAGGCAAAAGAACAGAAGACAGGGGTCTGGCAGTCTTTGTATTTGAAGGAAGACCTTTAAAACTTTCTCAGGTACTGAGGGCAAATCCGTTCCGACAGCCTGAATAAGAAAATGAAAAAAAAGTAATGCCTTCTCCGCCTATGGTGCTCCTTTGAGCTTACCCTTTGCTCAAGTAAGTCTCGTTCCAACCCCTGAAAAGATAGTTTAATCCTTGAAAAATTGTCAAGAATCCTGATACTTTACTGTATGCCTGAAAAGACTGGATTATTTCTCTGGAACAACCAGAACCTTTTCTCAAACAACTACCTTGAACACCACCTGCCTACAACTTCCCTGTGGAATGAACAGAAGGAAAAGATCGGCAAGGTCTTTGAAGCCGTCACGAAATCTTACGGCACGATTAAAGATTTGAATCTTGGGCCAGGGCAAGAGGCCGACCTTGAAGATAAATTTATCAGACCTGTGCTCACTGAACTCGGCTATGCGTATAATGTCCAGCCTCTAACACGCAGGGGTTTTAAGAAGAAAAGACCTGATTATGCATTGTTCAAAGATTCAAGCGCCTTGAAAACAGCAAGCAAGGATAAAACCGAGCCCAAAAAATTCTTTTCTCAGGCATTGACAATTCTTGAAGCCAAATACTGGGGAAGACGTCTTAATGATTCCGACAAAACAGACATTCTTGACAGCCGTGACCCAACAGCCCAGACCGTTAAATATCTCGAAGACGTGCATCTGCATACAGACGGCAAGATAAACTGGGCAATCCTTACGAATGGAAAGCACTGGAGGCTTTTCTATTACAAGGCAGCGTCACGCTCAGGGAATTTCTTTGAAATAGACCTCGAAGAAATACTCATTAGAGGTGATTTTGAAAAGTTTCTCTATTTCTATCTCTTTTTCTCAAGAGATGCATTTATACCTGATCCTGTCACCGGAGCGACATGGCTTGATCAACATCTAAAAGGAACAGAAGATTATGCTGCAAGAGTAAGCACAAAATTAAAAGAGTTAATTTTTGACGAGGTTTTTGAAGGACTTGCTGAGGGTTTTGTTCATTACAGAAGATATGCTCTTTCAGTGAAAAAAGAAACTGATGAGAGCAGAAAGGAAATCTTTAAAGGATGTCTTACCTTGCTTTACCGCCTGCTTTTTCTTCTTTATGCTGAAAGCAGAAATCTCCTGCCTGTAGGGGAAGAAGGATATAACAAAGTCAGCCTCTTAAAACTTAAACGGGATATCCATCAAGAATTGGCAACGACAGAGCTTGCTAAAATAAGCAAGCAGTCTTATGCATACTGGGCAAAACTCGAGAGCCTCTGTAATATCATTGCAAATGGTGATTCAGCGCTGAATGTGCCTGTCTACAATGGCGGTTTATTTGAAACTCAGAAGAATAGTTTTCTATCCACAAATAAAATGCCAGATCCCTTCATTGCAAAGGCAATAGAGATTCTTACAACTGACCATGAGGGCGAATATGCACCATCTACGGCTCCTTTCATAGATTATTCTTCTCTTAATGTTAGACATCTTGGAGATATATACGAGGGACTGCTTGAATTTCATGTCCAGATTGCAGAAGAAGAGATGGCTGAGGTCAGAGAGAAGGGTAAATCATTCTGGAAGAAGGCATCCGAGATTAAAAAAGAAGATAAGGTTATCAGCAGGAAACAGACTGATGCGGTTTATATCGAGAACTCAAAACATGAAAGGAAGGCCACAGGTTCTTATTACACACCTCATTATATTGTTGAATATATCGTGAGAAACACAGTCGGCCCTATGATTGATGAAAAGCTGGAAGCTGCCAAAAGTCTGCTTGCTGAGTTTGAAAATACCACCAAAGCATTGCAAAAGCAAAAATCAACAAGCGGCATTCAGGGCTATAGGGCAAAAATGCTGGAATTGGGAAATAAGGTATTCAATACGATTTTCGATATCAAAGTCCTTGACCCTGCAATGGGGAGCGGTCATTTTCTTGTCCATACAGTTGATTTTATTTCTGACAGGATAGTGTCTTTTCTTGCCGATTATCCCGAAAATCCGGTTATAAAAAAGATTGAAGAATTAAGAGCAGAAATCCTTAAAGAAATTAAAAGGCAGGGTGTGAGTATTGATAATAGTAAGCTTACCGAAGTAAATATCATAAAGCGCATGGTCATGAAACGCTGCATCTACGGTGTTGACCTCAATGACATGGCTGTTGAACTTGCAAAGCTTTCTCTGTGGCTTGACTCCTTTACCCTCGGAGCACCGCTCTCTTTCCTTGACCATCATCTGAAGTGCGGGAATAGTTTGATAGGAGTATTTGATATCTCGGATGTCATTATCCCCGGCTCGGATGCCTATGCAAAGGTTCAGCGCGCACTTTCCTTTCTACTTCAGGTATCTGAATTAACAGATGCGACCATTACAGAGGCTAAAAAGAGCTATGCCCTCTACAACCATGTGCAGGAAGAGGTTGACCCTATCAGAAGAAGATTTGATGTTGCAACTGCAAAGTATTTTACAGAGTTAGGCAAAAATGTCGGATATTTGGAACAACTTGCATACACTATGGCTCTTGATAAAGAGGCTTTTCCTGAAAATGTGGAAAGATGTAAAAGGGCTTTAAGCATTGCAAAAGAAAAAAAGTTTTTTCACTGGAAACTTGAATTTCCGGAGGTTTTCTACACTGAAAGAGGAGAGAAGGAAAATTCTGGGTTTAACTGTGTGATAGGGAATCCGCCGTATGAAACAACACGATTGGAAAGTATGGGAAGTGAAACAAAAAAATATTTAGGCTTATATCCAGTAGCAGAAGATAAATATGATTATTACTGGTTTTTTATAAACAAAGGGAATGAATTAATAAAAAAGCACGGGTATTTTTCATCTGCAGACAGATAAAGTTGGGAAATAAAGATAGCGCCTCTGTTGCTGATAAAAATCCTTGGTAGTTATGCAACTTGAAGCCTCTTTTCCATTAATTTAAGCACATCCTTAAACATACGCGATGCCTGAAAAAGTTCTACACCTATAAGATTTCCATTGCCATCAAGCTCCATGTTAACTCCAGGAGAAAGTTCTACAACCTCTGCTTCTTCTCCCTCTTTTGCGAGATAGAGAATATCTTCTTCATCATCATAAAAGACCTTAAAATCATCCATTAAAGCCTCCTCCACCTGCTTGTTTTTACTCTATTATCTTTCTGTCCCTCTTTTAAAGGATGTATTGTCAGAAGTCTAACATCTACTTCTTCATGCTTATATGCTACCATGACATCCCGCTCCTTGTCATATATTACAACTTTAGCCACTGCTATTGAATGCCCTGTTAAAGTATCCATGAATCTTTCCTCTGCCTTTTCAAAGATTTGTTGAGGCAGATCATAGTCGATCTTCCTTAAGATAAGTCTCGTTTTAAGATGTTTTGAATATTTTATTTGCATTCTAAATCATGCCTTTTCTTACAACTTTTTATTAAAAACCTTATCCAGAATGCCCGGCGTCAGGGCATAAAGTTTTGCTGCGCGCTGAAATCTTAAATGGAATCGATCTTATTTGCAATATGCTTCCCAATTTTCTTCAAAAGTACAAGGGTAGATGCCTTCTTTATCCCACAATCTAATTTCGACATGCGTTGTATGGCAACTAAGGTCTTCCATCAATTTGCTACCTGTATCAGGGTCACAGAAAACAACTTATTTATCATTGTTTGTAGTCACCCATACTTTGGATGCTTGGGGACCTTTTTCTCCTATTTCTTTTACGAATTTCACGTGTAATCCAGGCGAAGGCTCTATTCCCATGCGGTTTTTAACTTTGCTGATATGAAAGAAAACATTTTCCCCATCATTGTTATCTTTAATAAAACCAAAGCCTCTTTCAGAATTATACTTAGTGACGACACCATAGGAAATAGTTGTAACAGACGTGTCAGGGTTTTCAAAAATAATACGTTCCCCTTTGGATATTTCTTTTAGTTCCTCAATCTTAGCAAGAATTTTATTGAAATCCTTTCCTTTTTCCTTTTTATATAACTGATTGGCTTTATCAAGGTTTTCAATTGCCTGATCACGATCTCCCAGTTGAGCGAGTGCCAAGCCTAAATCTCTAAGGTGATACCATTTTTCTGGTTCTCGTTGAGCCGCTACGTAAAGATGGTATGCGCCCTCTTTTAGCTCTCCTTTATTAATCAGGCATTCAGCTATTCCATGTAATATATAAGGCGTCCTTTTATAGTGAGGGATTGCTTCATAAACTTTTAGCGCTTGATCTGGATCACCCTTTTTGAGATAGGCTTGGGCAATTTTGTGAGGGATATATTCTTTTTTCGGAGCCAGTGATTCTGCTTTTTGTAAATACTGAATAGCTTCATCAGGGTTACCTGCTTTTAAGAGAAAGTCCCCAAGACGATACCATGTCTCAGCATTTTGGAGGTCTGCGTTAATACTTTCTTTAAATAGATACTCTGCTTCATCCATATCGGCTTTGATTCTGTTTTCAACAGGACATATAAGTTTTGCTGCCATCGTGCAGAGTTTTGAATAAATTACTGCAAATTCCTTCTGACGATCAGGCGTCATAGTTTTGTATATTTGAATGCCATCTCGACAAGTTTTAAGAGCCTTTTCAACTGACCCAACTTCTTTATAAAGCCTTGCTAATTCAGAAAAAACTTTAAGCCATCTTGGATATATTCCCAGACATTTTTCATAAGCTTCAATTGCGGATTTAAAATCCTCTTTACCTCGAAACTGGTATGCAAGGCAATAAGGCCATATTGCTTCAAGAGGCTGTTTTTGAGACAAGTCTTGATAGATACCTATAGCTTTATCGTAATCTTTATTCCGTGAGTAACTATGGCCAATTATCTTTAATCCCTCGATGGAAAGCTTACCTGCTTGATGGTATGGACTCAAGAGGGAAATTATTTCTCGCCACCTTTCACTGTCCTTCAAATCTTCTGCTTTTTCGAGTAATTTTTTTTCGTCTATCTGGTTAATAGCAACGTCTTGTTCCATATTTAAGCTTTTTCTAAAACTTTTTGTGTTGTTTTATGATGAAGCTTGGCGACTTTTTTAAGTTCACCAATACCTTTTCTCTCAACAATTAACCGGGCAGGTTGAACAACCATATCAGATGCTCCTTTTGGTAAAACGATGCCATATTCTTGACTCAACATTTCCATACGAGACAAAAACCGATCACGAGCTAAGATAGAAGCTGCTGCTACTGCAATGTAACGTTCACCTTTTGGGATTTGGACGAGTTCTAATCCTTTACCTTTTTCCATAAGCTTGGAAAGTATAAACTTTTCATCACCAAACTGATCAGCAACAGCATGAGAACATGGCTGTCTTCCGAGAAGGCTTTCAATAGCCCGAGCATGACCCCAGGCAAGAAGATGATTAAGATTTTTACCCTCTTTTTTAAACTGGTCATATAATTCATTGTATCGTTCAGGTGGTATTTCGATTTCTTCAAATTTCCCATTACATATCTCTCGAATTTTTGTTGCCAACTCCCGGCAGCGTTTATCAGAAAGGAGTTTAGAATCTTTAATCCCTATGACTTCAAGCTTTGCTTTAGTGGATTCATCTAACCAAATGCCGGCAATAACCATAGGACCAAAATAATCTCCTTTTCCTGACTCATCTGTGCCGATATGAGGGAACGGGATATTAGCTTCGGGTGTTTTTAAAAGCCCTTTTTTTACAGACGTGTCTTCCTTAGTTTCATATTTTAAGTAATCTCCAGTAGATATCTGTGCCTTTGGATTCTTTAAATTATATAAAGGGATAATAATATCGAGAATTTTTTTATATAAATTTCCGGCATTACCTTGAAGTAGTAATTTCCCAGTTGTATATTGCTTTATGACAAGATTTTCCTTGCCGTCTTCAAAACGATAAGAATATTCACAGTGCTGCTCTTGCCGGCTTTCTGGTTTTAAGCTATCTAATCGTTCTCTTATCTGTGTTCTAAGTTCAGCGTCTTTGATTAAAAAAGTTACATTAACTTTCTGGATAGGAATTTTTGATTGATCGAGAACTGACCACTCATTTAATAATTCTTGGAAATCAGATTTTTCATGTTTTTTTGGGGAATGGGCTCCAGTATTATAGATATTAATCTTAAGCTCCGGTGGATGAAGAGGAGATATAGTAAATTGCAAGCCATCTTGAATGGATTGGGGCTGTGATAAGTCCCAGCCTTTATCCTGACAATGCGCTTGTAAAAGGTTAATTTTTCTTATTTGGAGTGTGTCGCCAGGGATAGGTTCAAGAGTAGTCTGTAATTTCAGTAATACATCTGTAATATCACTAACATAGACAATCTGCAATTTTTTAGCATAATCAGCGCTAACTTCTGTCTGATTCTGTTTGGGGACAAAAATACGCCGGCATCCGTTCTGTAAAGCGGCATCGAGTTTAGGGCGAATCCCTTTAATAGATGCAATCTTGTACCGATTGCCATCGAGGTTTATATCACCTGTAAAAGTTGTATAAGGGTCAACTGGCTGATTTGTTGCAGCAGCATACATTGCAATAGCAGCTGCCAAAGCTATAGAATCTCCGCTGTAGTTTGCCTCAGTAATATCTAAAGAATATACTACATCATCTGTGCTACTGAGAAAACCATTGCTGAGTAGTGAATGCCTGGCCCTATCTATTGCTGTTTTAAAATCGTCACTACCAGATACAAGGCAATTTACTTCACCCCTTCCATGTTGAAGGCGAATTGATAATGGAACGAGAATACCTACATTGCTTTGGGCATTAACCATAAGTGCATTTACCCTTCCTGGGGCTTCTTGTGTTTTCATAGAGGTGATAACCTGTCTCAAATCTTCTTCTACCTTTCCGAAATTGACGCCTATATCCTGTATAAGATGTTCAATAAAAGCTTCAATCTTTTCAGAGGCAGGAAACTTAGTCACTCTAATGTCCTGGAAATGGTTGGAAGCCTGAAGTTTCAAAGAAGCTGATTCATCAATTTTGGTAAATGTAGATAGCCTCTTGCAAACTTCCTCTATAGGAAATTCTTTGCTAATTATGGAGAAAAAAAGTTCATTCGCTTTTTGAACAAAAGTCTTACGCTCTGAAAGTTTTGCGAGACAATCTCCATATACTGTTTGTTTAGGCGATTTCACTTTGAAAAATTCCAGTAATTGATTAAGTGCTCCTTCATCCCATATATGAAGATAATAATCATCAGTGAAAACTAATCTGCAGATATCCTGAAAATGCTCATCTACTTGTTGAACTTCTTGTCCCTTCGCAAACGTAGGAGGCAAAATAAGGGCTTCACGTAGAAGCCTTTTCAGTCCTTTTAATCTTTCCACATGACCTTCATTACCCATTTTGGGACCTTTCGCTCAAGCTCTTGGCTTTAAAAAAATTTCTTTCACCTTGTTTTCTGTATATTCCGTAGCAGAGATCAATAAAATGCAATTATCTTTAAATTTCACGTTTTGTTTTATAAAGTGTTTATCGTCAGCTGTTATAAGTTCAACATCTACTTTTCTTAATCCAAATGTATCTTTTATTATCTCTAAAGATAAATCAGCTGTCTTATAATCATAACGTAAAATGCCAATCAACTCTTGGCTTGATGATTCAGCTATTGTCAGTTCTTTTTCCTCAAGTACTTTTGCAGCTAACCGGAGATTTTTTTGTGATTCCTGAAAATAGTTCTGAGGAACCCTTTTAACATTAAGAGGGATTATATTATTTGCAAGAGCAAATGCTTTGCCTGTTTGTATTATAATTCCTAATTTTTTAGCTTCATCGACAAGAAAACTTATAACATCTACTTTTTCACCCTTGAAGGAAAGGCGAACAAGTTTTATAAGTAAATCAGCCATCCTAGATTGTGGTTTCTCTCTGTCTTTTTTCTCCCAATTATAAATCGATTGACGAGTACATCCAATAAGATAGGCAAAATCTTCCATCGAAAGGCCCAAAGATTTCCTTACTGCCTCGATTTCATCGGATAATAGTGAAATGTGTTTTAATTCTAAATTCTTGTTATAAAGTTCTTCCCAGCGTTTTGTTTCATTTGCGTCAAAATGCCTTGCCCCACACTGATCACAAACACCGATTACAGCCTTATCAACAACAAAAGGATACCCTTTAATTTTTGTTTGATAATTTTCAAAAACCTTCTTTTTTACAGTTCCCTTACCACATTCCTCACAAATATAATTAAACATTGTTCTCACCTTTAATCTGCTTTATGTGCTGTAATAAAAAAATATAGTTTGCCTTCATCGTCTTTTTTTACCTTTCCGCACGTATAGAATACACATCCATGTATATCCTTTCCAAAAATCACATACTTCTTTTCGTCAACTGAGGTTTTTAATTCATCTTTCTCGACTTTTTGGATTTTAGTAGCATTTCTAAGGCAACACTCCAAATCTTCTTCTGAATACCAGCCTTCTTCTATGAAAGTTCTGACCTTATCAGAATAGTTGTATCTACCCTTTAATACTAGTAACTGTATTTCTTCTAAGGTCATTTAAAATTCCATACCCGCAGCTACATTCTAAAAATTCAGGGGTGTAAATAGAAAATAACGCCATAAGAAAGTATATGTAAAATATTTTACATTTGTCAAGAGATTTTGTAAAATATTTTACATAAGGTCAGAATTCGTGTTTACTAAACCCTATCCAAACAATTCCCCTTGCAACTTTTGTAGAATCTTGTTCTGTAACTTCTGGCTTGTGATGGATGAGATGTGGTCGGAGATTATCCGGTCTATCTTTTCCTTGAGGGCTTTAAGTTCGGGAAGGATTTTTGAAATATACGATTCGTCTTTTGGAACCTTAACCTCCTCAATGCCTGATTCAAGCCATATCTTCAAATACTCAGCCTCCGCCTCGCTCCGACAATCTATATGGTCTTTGCCTGATGAAAGACGCCAGCCGAAAAGCTCGTTTTTTATTTCCACCCCCCCCTTCCCCCCCTTAGCAAGGGGGGATGTAAGGGGGGTAGGATGAAAAAGTTTTACTGTTTTTAGATTTTTCTGACCGAGAATTTTTTCACTGTAAAAGTGTCCGAGAAGTTTATCACCAAGTTTTTCTTTTATTGTCCTTGTTAAAAGTTCGACATCAAGACCTTCTTTTATCTTCCCTTTTTTACCGAAACTTCTTGCCTTTTTAAAGCGGAATTCAGCCAAATCATTAAGGGCTGTATAAAGTTCTTGGAGTACACTTTCACGCTCTTTTATGTCTGAAAATCGATATTGTCCCGTCCTTTAGTTGAAGTAGGAAGGACTCCGATGTCCATATACTAAGCAGCCTCCTCCTTTCTGTCAAGAGGGAGATTTATGCTGCAAGGCAGCAGTGAGTTTCGAGATTTCCCTGTAACCTTTCACACGCTTAAACTTCTTCTCCGCCCTTAACAATGCTGCAACAGCCCATCTCTGTACCATGTCCCCTCCGTTCC
>Ga0210049_1000501_pt1 | contig 33046 bp, 26 predicted proteins | sample CryGeyCG2014_300_2_FD_183964 | JGI IMG/M metagenome (GOLD analysis project Ga0210049, IMG submission 183964) | Groundwater microbial communities from aquifer - Crystal Geyser CG06_land_8/20/14_3.00 (SPAdes) (version 2) | ecosystem: Environmental > Aquatic > Deep subsurface > Groundwater | place... | reverse complement strand
CCAGCACGACGGTGGCGAATGGCAACGTCACGTACGCGGCGGGTGGCAACGTCGCGGCCAACGCAACGTAATCACCACTGCCACAGGCGGCGCAGGTGGGCTCGTGGCGCTGACGGCCACGGGCGGAGCGATTACCGACGTCAACGCGGGCGCGGTGAACGTCACCGCCAACAACCTGGCGGCAAGCGCCGCCAGTGGCATCGGCGCTGCGGCTGACCCGTTCGACACCAAGGTAGCCTCAATCACTGCCCTCACGATGGCGGCCGGAGCAATAGTCCTCAACGAGGTGGACGCCGTCACGCTGACGAACGTCACCGCGGCGAACGGGCCGATCACCGTGACTGCGGGCGGCAACCTCGCAGCAGCGAACGTTGTGTCCACGACGGACGACGACGCCAACGACATCCTGCTCACGGCGAACGGTGGCGGGAGCATAACCCTCGGTCAGGTCAACGCCGGCACCGGGAATGGCGACGTGACGCTGCTGGCGACGACCGGCGCCGGGACGATTTCCACGAACCCCGGCGGCCAAGTCACCGGTGATGTCGTGACGGCGACGGCCGTCAACGACGTCAACTTGACAACTTCAGCCAACCGGCTGATTGCCGCCGCCGCCCAGCCGGGGGCGGTTGTGATCAACGAACTGGATGCCGCCACGGTGACGAGCCTGGTCGCGGCGAACGGCCCGATCACGGTGACAGCAGGCGGAACGCTGACGGTGGCCGGTCCGGTCATTTCGGCGACCGACGCCGACGCGAGCGACGTCGCCCTGACGACCACCGCCGGTGACATTGCTCTCGACGCGGCGGTGAGCGCTGGCACGGCCGCCGGCGACGTGACACTGACCTCGGCAGGCGCGATCAGCGCCACGGGCGGGACGCCGAGCGCGCTCGTCGCCGCCGACCATCTCGCGGCGACCGCCGGCGGCTTGATCTCCTTGATCACTACCGCCAACACCCTCAGTGCGGTCACCACCGCGGCGGGGGCGATCACCGTAGCGGAGACCAACGCCGTCCGGCTGACCAACGTGACGGCGGCCAACGGCCCGATCACCGTGACGGCGGGCGGCACGATCACTGCCGACAACGTCGTGTCGAAGACGGATAAGGACGCCAACGACCTCGCGCTGACGGCGACGGGCGGAGGCAGCCTGGTGCTGGGCACGATCAATGCCGGCACCGCGAATGGCGACGTGACCCTACTGGCGAACGCGGGCAGCGGGACCATCACCACAACCAACCCCAACGGACGCGTCACCGGCGACGTGCTGACCGCCACGGCAGCTAGGGGAACCGACGTCACCACGACGGCCAATAGCGCGGATCTAAGTTCATCTGTTCGCAACTACGATAACGTATTAGGTGTGGCGACAGGAAGGCGTCTCTTGGTATAGTATGACTCTCGGAGGAGTCTGCTATGCCGCGAAGAAGCCCCTATGTGATTCTGTTGACTGCTGCCGAGAAGGCCGAACTGGAGTCCATGACGCGTAAGTATACGTTACCGTATTATCAGGTTGTTCGCGCCAAGATCGTGCTGCTTGCCGCGCAGGGGCTGAGGAACACCGAGATCGCAGAGAAGCTGGAGATGCCGCGAGAAGTGGTGAGCAAGTGGCGCAAGCGTTTCTTTGCGCATCGGTTCGAGGGGTTGGGCGATGCCCCGCGCCGCGGGCGTCCGCCCACCTTTTCCCCCTCGGGTGGTCATGCAGGTGAAGGCGTTGGCGTGTGAGTTGCCAGCCGAGAGCGGAGTCCCGTTGTCGCGCTACTCGACCCGCGAGTTGGCCGCGGAGGTGGTGCGACGAGAGATCGTCGCTGAGATCAGTGGTGCGACAGTGTGGCGCTGGCTCGGCGAAGACGCGATCCGACCGTGGCGCTACCGGAGCTGGATCTTCCCGCGCGACCCGCAGTTCGAGGAGAAGGCGGCGCGCGTGCTGGACTTGTATCAGGGCGTTTGGGAGGAACGGCCCCTGACCGCCCAGGACTACGTACTGAGTACCGACGAGAAGACCAGCATCCAAGCCCGACTCCGCCGACACCCGACGCAGGCGCCTCAGCCTGGCAGAGCGTTGCGTTTTGAGTTCGAGTACAAACGAGGCGGAGCCTTGGCCTATCTGGCAGCTTGGGATGTCCGACGGGCCAAGGTCTTCGGTCGCTGTGAAGAGAAGACCGGCATTGAGTCGTTCAACCGACTCGTCACCCAAGTCATGGAACAGGAACCGTACCGCTCTGCGCGACGTGTCTTCTGGATCATGGACAACGGCTCCTCTCATCGAGGGAAGGCGTGCGTTGACCGCCTCCAGAAGGCCTACCCGACCATCGTTCCTATCCACCTTCCCGTGCATGCCAGTTGGCTCAACCAGATTGAAATCTACTTCTCCGTCCTGCAGCGCAAGGTGTTGACACCCAACGACTTCGACTCCCTGGACGCCGTCGCTGACAGACTGACTCGGTTCGGTGAGCGCTATGAACAGACTGCCCACCCCTTCGAGTGGAAGTTCACGCGACAGGACCTCGCCAAACTCACCGACAAGCTCAACAACGAGTCCGCCGCCATGCCGCGCGCAGCCTGAACGCACTACAATACGTGAGCGTACTTACGAACCAGAGCACTTAGTCGACGCCTGCCGCGCCTGCTGCCTCCCCGCTCGCCTCGTCGGCGTCGCCGCGTGGACCGGCAAGCGCGGCAACCACACCTGGGTCGAGGTCTGGGACAACGGCTGGCACTTCCTCGGCGCCTCCGAATCCGAGAAGCTCGACGAAGGCTGGTTTGCCGCCGACGCCGCCAAGGCGAACACGCACGAGCCGCTGAACCAGCTCTACGCCAGCTCGTGGAAGCGGACAGCGGTTCACTTCCCACTGGTGTGGGACGTGGGGATTGACTGGGTCAGTGCGGTGGCGGTGACGGGGAGGTATGTCGCGGCCCGTTGAGGAGGAAGCGGGCATGGCGCCTTGCACGTTTGCTTCCCTCAGCCGCCGCTGGCGCACGCCGTCTTCGGTCAGGATGCCCAGTCGCTCCAACTCACCTTCAAACCCAACACCGCCACCGTCGGCAAGAACCTCGTCCCGAACCCCAGCTTCGAGGCGGTTGAGGACGGGCAGCCCAAGGGCTGGCGGTTCAGTCAGCGGAACACCGACGCAACGTTCGCGCTTGCCCCCGACGCGCGGTCGGGGGAGCGGGCGGTGCGGTTCACCAACGGGACGCCATTCACGCCGCACGTGTACGGTCAACTCGTGTTGGCCGAGCCACTATCGCTGGAGCCGGGCAATCCGTACACGCTGAGCTGCTACGTCCGCAGCGCTAACCCCGGTCCCGCGTGGATCGGCGGAGGGGACGGGTGGTGGGTGCGGCTTGGACTGAAGGGCACCGACGGCAAGTAACAGCGACTCACAACGACGTTCGTCGCCCGCGACGGCGATGTCCGGTTCCCGCTGATGATCAACATGGACGGACCGACCGCAGGCTTTGCGGTGGACGACGTGAAGCTGGAAGCGGGCGACAAGCCGACGCCGTTTCTCGACATTGCCCGGGAGGGGCTGACGGTGGAGCTTCTCGGCGAAGTGCCGGAGGTGATTGCCTCCAAGACCGATGCCGGGTCGTTCCGGAGTTTCCTGTATGCCTCCGAGGCGGCGGCCGGCGCGAGGTTGTCGGCCGCAGTTACGGGAGACGGAGACACCAAGCTCGCAGCCCAGACTGTGCGCGTCGACCTACCCAAGGGGCTCCACGAGGTGCGACTGGCGTGGGAAGTGCGCGGGCTGGCGCACCAACCGTGTCGGTTGTCGTTGGCAGTCGCGGGGGAGAAGGGCATCCTCGCCGAGCAGGTTGGCGACTTCGAGCTGTACACGCTGAGCAGCTACAACCAGGCAAAGGCTGGGGCACTGCGGGCGCAAGAGCGACTATCGCAGAGCGTCGAGAAAGCGCAGCGGCAGGGCAAGCGCGTTCCCTACGGGCTGTCGGCCCGCGCCGTGCTACAGCGGTTTGTGGACCTGGCTGAGAAGAAGCTGGCGGCCGACGTCCTTCCCGAAGCGGTGACCGATCTGGAGTTCCTGGCGAAGCTCGGCGAACAGGCCGCAGAGAACACCGACGCGGTGATCGCCGGCACGGCAGCCGATCGGCTCATCCCCGAACCACGCCTCGATCAGGCGACCATCCGGGCCGGCAACTTCTGGGTCGGAGACGAACCCGTCATGATCGTCGGCGGCATGGGCTACAACGAGATCAAGGCCGCCTTGCCGACGATGCGCGACTTCGGCTTCAACACCGTTGGCGACGACTACGACAACGGCTACTCATGCCTGCAGATGATGACGGCACCGGGCGAGCACGACGGGACAGCCGTGCCGAAGCTGCGCGCAAGTTGGGAGGAGCTACGCCTGGGAGCCGGGACGCCAACTACGTGCGGCTCTACCGCGAGTACGTGGGACGCAAGTTCGGGACGGCCCAACAGGCCAATGAGCGCGGGGGGACGAAGCACGAGAGCTTCGACGTGGTGAGCGTGCCCGAGCGCGACTCGCCGGAGCACTTTGACTGGCTGACATTCCACCAGGACCAAGTTGCGGGCTGGTTCGAGTGGCTCGCGGGGCAGGTGCGGCAGCACGATACGAAGTCGGTGCTGTCCAATAAGCCGAGGGCCTGGACGCTGCTGCAACCCGAGCGCGGCATCGACTGGGAGCGGGAGGCGGAGCTGTGGGACGGGCCCGGCTGCGACGCCGGCCGCAGCCCGCACGACGCGACCGACTCCTTCGGCTGGCGCGAGGCCGCCATGTGCTTCGACTTCCAGAAGTCAGTTGCGCCCGACAAGCCATTGGGCGACTTCGAGTACCACTACGTCCACGAGCCCACTGAAGACGAAGCCTACGTCCGCGCCACCTACTGGCACAGCTACCTGCACGGCCTACGTTGGAGCAACTTCTGGGTGTGGGCGACGGGGCAGTTGGGGCCGGGTGAAGCCGGCGCCGGCATGACCCACACCGCCTGGAGTCAACCCCGCGTCGCCTGGGGCACTGCAAGCGCCGCGCTCGACCTGCGACGGCTGGCCAAGTACGTGGCCGCATTCCCCGGCAAGCCCGAAGTGGCGCTCTACTTCTGCCGTGCCTCTTTCTATCGGGACAACTCAATCTACCCCGGCACGCTGGCGGCCGCCTACGAAGCCGCCAACGGTCTCGATGCGCCCGTCGGCTTCATCACCGACAAGATGATCCGCGAAGGCAAGCTCGCCGGACTCAAGCTGCTGGTCATCCCGGCGGCGAAGTACGTCGAGACAGACGTGCTGACGAAGATCGGTGCGTACGTCCAAGGCGGCGGCAGACTGCTGCTGATCGGCGACTGCCTGCAGGTCGATGAGTACGGCCGAGACCACGCGGCGGGGCTGCTGCCCGCAGGCGCTCAGGTCACCCAGCTCGACCGAGGCACGGCGACGGAGCTGGTCGCCGGAATCGACGAAGCCGAGACCGTGGCCGGCGTCGCCAGGCCCGTACGGTGCCTCCGGCCGGATGGCAAGCCCGCTTGGCCCGTCGAGTGTCGCGCAGTCACCGTCGAAGGGCAGACTGTCGTGTCGCTGGTGGGGCTGAACAAGGAAGCGATGGAGGTTCGGCTCGTGGTGCAGCCTGCGGTGCAGCAGTGGACCGACCTGCTCACCGACGAAGCTGGCGCAAACGGTTCGTTCACCATGCGGCCACTCTCGGTACGGCTGCTTCGAGTCAAGTAGGCGCCGAACCGCGCGCCGTACGCCCCGTCACTGGGCACGTCGTGTGGTGCCGTGGCATCCCCCCCGGAGATCGCCCAAGGGGAAGAACACCGCCATGTCGTCTGCAGCCATCGCCACCGTTACCCAGATGATGGAGACACTGCCTGAGGAGACACAGACGCGAGTTGTCCAGCAACTTCGCGAGTTCATCTTGGACTTGCAGGATGAACGGCAGTGGGACATTTCCTTCCAGAGAACGCAAGGGGCACTCGTGGCCGCGGCCCGCCGCGCCAAGCAGGGCATGGCCGCAGGACTCGCACAACCACTCGAACCTGACCTGCTATGAAATCCCTGCTAATCCTGCTGACCACCATCGGCCACGTCTACGCCGACTACCCCTCCCCCCAGTCGGCCGGCTTCCATCACTGTGCCCTGATCTACAACCGCGACCAGCGGCCGGCAGCCGACCTGCTGCCGTATGTGGCGGAGATTCGCGAAGGCAAGCCGGTCGCGTGGCTGTTCGACTCGTTCCTGTTCCTCATGTACTCGGTGCCGTCAGGCCGGAGCCCGATGGCAGGCGACACACAGCGCGAGGACTGGCGGTACCACCTCGACACATGGTTCGCACCGGGACGCGATCTAGCTGCGCTCGATGAGGCGATCAACGCGGCAGCGGTCTCTTTCGGCCCGCTGCCGGCCAAACGGCAGGTGGTGCTCTCCATCCCGCGGCCCAGCCGGACGGTCACAGACTTCGGCGATGTCGACGGCGACGGCGCGTCGGAGGACCTGTCGACGGCGGCAGGTCTGCGTACCGTGCTTGGGTGGTACGTGACCGAAGGGAAGCAGCGGTTCGACGCAGCCGGCTACAAGCACCTGTCGCTGTGGGGCTTCTACTGGATGCAGGAGACCATTCCGCCCGGCGACGAGCCGCTAACGCGCACAGCGGCGGAGGCGGTGCACGCTGCCGGGTTGCGGTTCTCGTGGATTCCGTGGTACCGCGCCACTGGCTGGAATCGCTGGCGCGAGTGCGGTCTCGATGTCGCGATCATGCAGCCAAACTACGCGTTCTTCTCCGTTCATCGGGGCAGCCTGCGGCGTAACCGCCTCTCGGTCAACGCCCACCTTGCCCGAGAGCGCGGCATGGGAGTGGAGATCGAACTGCCGATGCTCTGCAACGACCCGCAGACGCGAGGCTACTTCCTCCGCTACCTTGCCGACGGCGCGCCGCAGCGCTATGGCTACCAAGCCGGCGCGACGGCGTACTACTTGGGCGTCGATAACCTGGAACGGCTGTGTCACTCCGAACTCGACTGGCAGCGCGGACTCTACACGGCCCTGGCAGCGTATGTCCGCGGGGAGGCGGTGACCGACCCGGATCCGCCTCCGGTCTGGCGTAGCGACGGTCAACTTGCGCCGGCGCTTGGCGACGGCGACCTCTCCACTGGCCGGCCGGTGAGCGAGGCGGAAGCAACATTGGCGAAGCCGACTCAGGTAACCGCCATCGACGTCTTCCTTAACGAGCCAGCTCCACAGGCGAGCTGGCGGGGAGTGGTGACTGTCGAAGTGCGCCAAGACGGCACGGACGCATGGCTACCGGGCGGCTGGGCGCTCCGCACCGGCCGTAGCACTGGGGACGATCGCTGGCAGGTCGTGACGGCGCCGGTCAACCGGCTCGCGCGCCCGGTGCGGGTGCGGCTGACGACAGCCACCGGCACGCCACCGCCCTCGGTCGCCGAGATCGGCCTCGATGCCTCGATCCCCTTTGCGCCGCCCACCAGCCACCTCGCCTGCGGCCTGCCCTGCACCCTCTCGCCCGCCTCCCCGGCCAAGTACGGCGACAGCGGTCGGGAGTTGACGGACGGGGTCATCCCGGAGACCGGATTCCCCGCGGGGCAGACGGTGGGCTGGTATGGGCAGGAGGTGGCAATTGTGTTCGATCTCGGGCGCGTGGCGGAGGTGGACAGCGTGGAGCTGTTCGTCGAGGGGGGCGGGTACGCAGCCATCAATTGGCCGACGGGTGCCGCGCTGCTCACGGCCACCGAGGGACCGTTGCCCACGCGGACCGCAGGCACGGGCGCGCCCCCGGCCGGGTTTGCCTGGACTGCCGCACCGCCAGTCGTGCTCGACCGCCAACGCTCGCCCGAGTGGGCAGACGGCCACCTCGTATTTGCGCCCCGCACCAAGCTCAAGGCCCGCTACGCCAACCTGCTGCTGAAGGCCGAGAGCTGGCTGATGGTCTCCGAGGTCCGCATTCTGTCCGACGGAGCAAACCTGGCCCCCGCTGCCCGATACGCCCTCCGGCCGGCACCAACGCCCGACGCTGACGGCGGCTATCCCGACGACGGGATGCGGCTGACGGATGGCGCTATCGCCACGACGTTCGACCCGAAGGCCCTCACCGGCTGGACCGACGACGAGCCGCGTACACTCACCGTCGACTTTGGGCAGGAAGCCTCCGTCCGCCGCGTCGTGACGTGGACGCTCGCGGGAGGGCTGTACGGCATCTACGCGCCGGCATCGGTCCTGGTCGAGCTGTCGGCAGACGGGGTGACCTGGCAGCAGGCTGGCAGCGTTGCGCGCCCCGCCGATCTCACCGAAGACGGCGCGCTCAAGGCGCTGCCGTTGGAGGTTGCTTCCGCTGCTCCGCGCCTTGCCCGCATGGTCCGAGTCACCGTGCGCGGCGGCCGCGGCTGGACGATGCTGAGCGAGGTTGAGGTTGAGTAGAGGCGGGCTGGTTGACCCCCGAGAGGGCGCCGCCAAGAGGGCCGGCTTCTTCCATCACACGGGGCGAAGGAGTGAGGAGTCGTGGGGAGGACCCTCAAGGAGAGGGAGGGGAAGCCAGCGAACGCCGTGTTCGACTCGGGGGCGACGCACACCTCACCAATCGATCAGGACCCTCTGACCACCTCCAGGAAGCCGGCGCCTTGCTCCGCGTCGATCCGGAGCCCGAACTCGGTGAGGATTCCCTGGTACCCGAGCAGGACAGGCACTTCGTCGGTGTACGCCAAGTAGGAGAGGATCGGGAGGGCGAGGCGGTCGCCGGTTTCTGCCGTCAGCAGGCAGGTGACGTCACCGACTTGGACGGGCAACTCACCCTCGGGACTGCGGACGATGCCGCGGATGGTCGTCTGCCCGCGAACACTCCCGGCACAGAGCTCCCAGAGCTGCCGGGGGAGAAGGGAGAAAGGGGCGCCCGGATCAAGGCTGGCTGTCCATGTTGGTGTTGGGCGACCGTCCGGCATGGCAAACGCGACGCCGAGATTCACTCGCATGATGGACGTATTCCCCCCCACGCCAGCCATGCGCGGATTGGGCAAACTGCGGACCGTGAGCGGGACCCTAATAGACATAGGCGCCGCCCTCGACGAAGTGGATGACCGGTCGAGAGTCGGCGCCCTTCACCTGTCTGGCGAGCCGGCTTGCCTCCTCCCCACCGGCTGCAGTCGCCGCCACTTCTTCGTTGCAGACAGCTACCCACTTGTCGGGATAGCGCACGGTGAGATCCGGAAGGTGATCCATCAGCCACCGGAAGTCACGCTGCTCTTGTTCCGTGACTCGTGGTTCGTGCAGTACGGTGATGCTCATGTCGGTGTCTCCGTTCCCTGCTTGCGGGCATGTGCTCTCAAGGCGCCGCCGTCCGCACGGGCAACGACACGAGGGCATTCTATCAGGGCACGGTGGTGGCGGCAACCAGCGTCGCAGCGGTCTTGTAGTGGCGCGAGGGCTGGTCCAGCCGATGCTGAAGGACGAGTGGGCGACGGCGACACGATAGCGATCGGCTGTCAGCGGTCAGCCGTCAGCCACGAGAAGCTGGAGTGGCCGGACGCCTCTCGGCATTGACATTGGCGCCACTGCGGGACAACACCGGTAGGAACGCGGCAACGGCTGGCGAACAGGGCGCTAACACGAACCGTCTCGGGAGTCACCTCGCACATGCCAGCTCCACGGAAACCGAACATCGTTCTCGTCTTCAGCGACCAGCACCGCGGCCAGGACCTCGGTGTCGCCGGGAACGCGCAAGTCCAGACCCCCAACCTCGACCGGTTGGCTGCCGAAGGGCTGTACCTGCCGAACACCTTCTCTAACTGCCCGGTATGCTGCCCCGCTCGCGCGGTGCTGTTGACGGGCAAGTACCCGCACCGGGCCGGGTTGCGGATCAACGACCAGCGGATCCCGATCGAGCAGGCGAGTTTGGCCACGGAGCTGAATGCCCTTGGGTACGTCACCGGCTTCGTCGGCAAGTGGCATCTGGACGGGGCGATTCGCGAGCCGGGCTTCGTGCCCAGAGAGCGACGCCTGGGCTTCCAGTGGTGGGCGGCCAACGAGTGTCGGCATGCCTACTTCGACACTTGGTACTTCCGAGACGACCCCGAGCCGATCCCTATGGGGCAGTATGAGACCCTCGAGTGGACCGACGCGGCCCTGGAGTTCATCCGCGGTCACAAGGTCTCGCCGTTCTGCCTGTTGGTCGGGTACGGCCCACCGCACGACCCTTACGTCGCGCCGCCCGAGTACATGGAGCGGTACCCATCTGAGGAGGTCAAGCTCCGCCCGAACTTCGTCCACGGAACGCAGATGGGGCCGGGCGGCCGCGAGGTCACCGCAGCCAACATTTCCGGGTACTACGCCGCCATCACCTGCATTGACGACCAAGTCGGCCGGATCATGCGGGCGCTGGACGAGGAAGGCATTGCAGACGACACGCTGTTCATCTTCACCTCCGACCATGGCGACATGCTCGGCTCCAACGGCTACATCCTGAAGCGCAAGCCGCACGAGGAGTCGATCCGGGTCCCGGGTATCTTCCGTTGGCCGAACGCGATCCGGCCGGGACGGACGAAAGACGCGATCTTCTCCTGGGTCGACCTGATGCCGACACTCCTGTCGCTGTCCGGCGCACCGGTTCCTGCGGGCGTTCAGGGGCAGGACCTGTCCAGTGTGCTGCTCGACCCCGCCGACGATGGGCCTGAGTCTGCCTACCTGACCATCTACATGCCCTACCCCACCAAGGTCGAGGGCGGCTGGCGTGGCGTGCGGACCAAGCGCAATACGTATGCGCGCTACGAAGACCGGCCGTGGGTGTTGTTCGACAACCAGGACGACCCGTACCAGAGGACGAACCTGGTCGAGGACGTCGCTGCCGTCAACCTGCGCGATGAACTGGAGGCGCTCACGCGGGACTGGATGGAGAAGACCGGGGACTCGTGGGACTACAACGTGCCGAAGACGACCACGCTGCACCTGAACCCGGCCGAGGAACACGCGGCGATGATCGCTGCGGCGTACCGGGAGTGCGGGCGGCGAATGCCGTGATCGGTGTACCAACCGCACCCATACTACTGTGTGCGGTTGGCGGGCTGGTCAGTGCGTGGGGAGCGGCGGTCTACACGGGCTTGCCCAACGCCTCAACGTCTTCCCGCATCCGGGCAAGCTCGTCGGGGGCGAGATGAATCCCGCCGCCTCCGGCGTTCTCACGGACGTGGTCGGGTTTGCGGGCGCCGCAGAGGGCGAAGGTGAGCCCGGGCTGCGCGACGGTCCAGGCGATGACCAACTGAGAGAGCGTGCAGTGGTGGGCTTCGGTCAAGTCCGCCCAACCGGCCAAGAGGTCGAGCACGCGCTGGCGGTTCGCCGGTTTGAACCACGGGATGCCGTTGCGCACCTCCCCCTCGGAGAGCTGGCGATCCATCCCGATTTTGCCGGTGAGCAATCCCTGCTCCAGCGGCGTGTAGGCGCAAATGCTGATCCCGTGCTCCTGGCAATAGGGCAAGACTTCCGCCTCGATGGTTCGGTCGAGCATGCTGTAACGCGGCTGGTTGGCGTCCAACACGCCGGCGGCGCGGTACTCGTCCATCTGCGTGAGGCTGACGTTGGAGGCGCCGATGGCGCGGATCTTGCCCTGCTGCTTCAGGTCCATCAGGCATTCCATGGTGACCGCAATGGGTGTCGGGTCGGGCTCGACAGCCGGCCAGTGGGTGAAGTAGAGGTCGATCCTGTCAGTGTCCAGCCGCTGGAGGCTCAGCTCGACTTCCTCGCAGATGGTCTCGGGCCGCAGGCACCGCTTCACCTTGCGTCCGGCCGCCTCGAAGAACGGCGCGCCGCGGTCATCCTGCCACCAGACACCGCACTTGGTGGAGAGCACTACGTCGTCGCGTCGCCCTTTGACGGCGCGGCCCACGACCTCCTCGCTCCGCCCCCAGCCATAGCCTGGCGCAGTGTCGATCAGGTTGATGCCGGCGTCAAGCCCCGCCTGGATGGCGCGAACCGATTCGTCATCGTCCGTCGGCCCCCACCACGAGCCGCCTCCGATGGCCCACGCTCCCAGTCCGACGACGGATGCCTGAATGCCTGACTGACCAATCTCTCGATACTGCATTGTGTGAACTCCTTCGGAAACGCCGCGCCACACGCTGGAAGATAGGCGTCAGCCGGTTCTTCCCACGCCTCGCTGGCAGAAGGCGACCGGCTTACGCCTACCTTCCCCAAGGCGGGGCGTTTTCACCCGTCGGGGTGTTTGGGCGAAGCGAGGACATGAATGACTCCTTCTCAGAAAGCAAGCGTCACGCCGTTCACGACGGGCAGGTCGCCTTCCCCGGCAAGCGCCTTGAGCAAGTGATTCGCCATCAGCCTGGGGCTGTTGGCGAAGGCATCTCGCGTACCACCGGCGAGGTGCGGGGTGAGCGTGAGGTTGTCGAGCGTCAGGAAGGGGTGGTCTGCCGGCAGCGGCTCTTCGTCGAAGACGTCCAGGGCGGCGCCGCCCAGGCGGCCCGTCCGGAGCGCGTCGATCAGGGCGACCTCGTCGACCAGCCCCGAGCGCGCCGTGTTCACCAGCACGGCAGTGGGCTTCGCTTGCGCCAGTTCCGCCTCGCCGATCAGGTGGTAGCTCTCGTCGGTCAGCCGGGCGTGGACAGAGATCACGTCGCTCTCCCGGAGAAGAGTCGGCAGGTCGACAAGCGCCGCCGGGGCCGGGTCTCTCTTCGCATACGGGTCGTAGGCCAGCAGCCGGCACCCGAACGCATGGAGCATGCCCGCAACCAGGAAGCCGACGTAGCCGTACCCCACCAGTCCCACGGTTTTGCCGTACAGCTCCGGGATGTGGGCGCTGTTGGGGAAGGTCTTGCGCCAGTCGGCTTGCTTCAATGCAGCATGGCTGCGCGCGATGTTGCGGACCTCTGCGAGGATGACGCCCACCGTGAACTCAGCCACTGCCCGGGCATTGCGGCCGGGCGTGTTGAGCACGGCAATACCCCGTTCGGTGGCGGCGGCAACAGCTACGTTCTCCACGCCGCCGCGCAGCACGGCGATGAGTCGCAGCCTCGCGGCTGCCTCGATCAGCGACGCGCCAACCGGGGCGAACTGCACCGACAGCAGGTCAAACTCTGCGACGTCGTGCGTCAGCTCCTCAGGCAGCGCAACAGCCTCGGGACCGCCCTGCTCAACCAGGAGGTTATCGCGCTGAAGCTGCGCGATGGCCGCGTGCTCCCACTGTCGCACGATGACCTCCACGCCGGCCCGGCGCAGCGGCTCAAACCCGACCTCCATGAACTCGGCGGGGACGAGAAGATCACCGAGGGCTAAAAGCTTGTGCACGGGAGTTCACCTTCAGGGGCAGCGGCTTCACGCCTTCTTGTCGAACGACGGCACTTTCATCCGCTCCCCGTCCCTCAGCGCCGATTCGTGGGCGACCATGCCGCACGCCGTCTCGGCGACGGCCGTGTAGACATCCACGCTTGGCTCGCGGCCCTGCACCAGGGCCATGATGAACTCGTGGGTGAGGAACGTGTGCGAGTTGCCGTGTCCGGTGGGCACACGCATGGGCTCAGGCAGCAAGTGGAAGTAGTCGGGACGCGTGGTGAGGTCGCCTTGACCATCGCGCTTGATCACGAACGGTTGCCCCGCCCAGGACGGCATGAAGGCCGACACCTCGGCGCCGAACCACTGGGCGCGCTCACCGTGGGCGTGGTACTGGCTGGACCGGTTGCACCGACACAGATTGCCCCGGTCGGTCCGTAGGAGCGCGACGCCGGAGTGGAAGGGGTTGCCGTATTGGTTGTCTTTGCGCTCCGGGTCCACCTCGAAGTCGGCCCGCTGCCCCATGCACGACACCTCAGTGAACCGCTCGCCGGTGATGCCGACCACAAAGTCGGTGCAGTGCGTCGGGTACCACATGGGCGGGTAGCAGTGCCGCCAGGTGGGCTTGTTGTTCCGGTACCAGAGGCTCTGGCGCTCGGCACTTCCGCGGCGAGCAGGATGGTAGTACTCGACTTCTGAGTACAGGATCTCTCTGAACACGCCGTCCTGATAGAGCTGCCGCATGAGCATCGCCTCAGGCCGGTAGTGGCTGGTCTCGGCCATCATGTAGGTGACGCCGTTCTTCTCCTTCGCCTCCACAACCTGCTGAAGCCCCTCCAGCGTCGTGCCCACCGGCACCGCGCTGAGGCAATGCTTGCCCGTGTTCATGACGGCGACGTCGTGCTTCACATGGTTGGTTGCCTCGGTGAAGACCGCGACAGCCTCGATGTTGTCGTCGAGAATGAGCTTCTCCAGCGATTCGTAGGACCGGTCGCACTTGTAGACCTGTCGCAACCGGTTGCACCGGTCGGGAATCAAGTCGCTGACTGCGTACACTTCGCAGTTGGGTTGCAGGTGCCACTGGTACGCGCTGCCGAACCCGCCGCCAACGACACCCAGCCGGATCTTCCGGTCGGGGTCGGTGCGCTCTTTCTCCTGTGCAGCCCTTGCTTCCAACCTCGCCGTAGCAAGGGCGATGGTCGCAGCCAAACCAGCGGCACCGGTCGTCTGCAGGAACTCGCGGCGAGAAAGATCGCGTGCGTTCATGTTGCAGCCCACCTCCACGTGCCCCAACCATTCGCCGGCGCCCCGGCATCCCCTGCCCGCGGCCGTGCGCAACCGACCTGGTTGATCTGAAGCTCCTGCTTGGGTACCGCCGGTGAATCAGCTACAATCTCGGCGCGCCAAGCGCGAATGTCGAAGTGCGAAGCCCGGAACTCGACAGCTGACGCCCGACCCTTGATGCGCGACACCCGAAGGAGAAAACCAACATGCTGAAGATCGGTCTCGTTTCCGCTGCAACCTACGGCTACATGGACGCCCCGCGCACGCCCGGCTCGTTCCACGGGACGGCGTTTGCCAGCACATTCAACGGCTACGACGAAGCCAAGAAGAGCCAGTACGAGTGGACCTTTGCCGCCGCGAAGAAGCCCCTCGAGGATGCCCGAGTCGTGAAGGTGTGGGATCCGCACAAGGAGTGGGCGGAGCGCCTGGCTGACGTGTGCAGCATCCCCGAGGTGTGCGAGACGCCGGAGGAATGCGCGGAGGGAGTCGATGCGGTCATCATTGTTGACGACGGCTCGGGCAAGCAGTACCAGTACGCTTACGAGCCGCTGAAGAAGGGACTTCCCACTTTTTGCGACAAGCCGCTGGCCATGACCGCGCGGGAGGCCAAAGCGATCGCTACCTTCGCCAAAGGAACGGGCACGCCATTCATGTCGGCCAGCTCGCTGCGGTTCGTGCCGGACATCATTGCGCTCCGCGACGAGCTCAAGGACCTGGGCGACATCCCCATTGCTACCACGATCTGTGGCAATGAACTGGTGTACTACGGCATCCACGCCTTGTCGATGGCCTACGGCGTGTTCGGCGGCGGCGCGGTGTCGTGCCTCAATGTCGGGAAGCCCGGCCGCAACATCGTGCGCGTACGCTTTGAGTCGGGAACCGATGTCGTGCTGCTCGTCGGCGAACCCGGCTACATGCAGGCCGGCTATCAGATCTGTGTCCACGGGCAGAAGGGCTGGCGGACCGTGGCGCCGGACTTGACGGACCTCTACTGGTACCTCCTCGACCGGTTCATGAAGCTCGTCCGCGAAGACGAAGTGTCGGTGCCCGTCGACGAGGAAGTCGAGGTCATCGCGGTGCTTGAGGCTGGAAAGAAGTCGCTGCTTGAAGGGCGCGAAGTCGCGGTCGCGGAGATGCTGGCGTAGACGCGCGCGCCGCGACCCAAACCGCTTTGGACACCCCTCAGCCCAGCAGCGCTCCGCGAGTCGCAGTCGCCGAAATCCCGACTCGCGGAGCACCCGGTAGGACGGACAGGCAGGCGCCCGCCTGCGGTCGCCGCCTCGTCGCTCTGCTGGCACTGGGTCATGCGCTCAGTGACTTCTACGCCACCATGCTCAGCCCAATTCTGGTGGAGTTGGGCCGGACGTACAGTCTTGGCAAAGCGCAAGTGCAGATGCTGCCGGCGCTGGTAGCTGTGTTCGGGTCGGTGGCTCAGCCGCTCCTCGGCGTCGTGGGGGACCGAGTCGGGCGTCGCTGGCTCATCGCGTTTGGCACTGCCTGGGCGGGCTTGTTCATGTGCAGTGTCGGGTTCGCGCCGAATCTTCCCTGCCTCGTGGCGTTGCTGATCCTGGGCGCGGCGGGCGTCAGCGCCTTCCACCCCAATGCCGCCTCGTTGGCCACGACGAGTGCGACCCGGCGCGGACTCAGCTTCGCCACTTTTCTGACCGGCGGCGCGGTCGGTCTGGCGGCGGCGCCGCTGGTGGTGACCCAACTCGTCGCTCGGACGGGCGGTCTACGACAACTCCTGTGGCTTTGCCTGCCGGGGTTCGCGCTGGCGGCCGTCCTGGCCGCTCGCCTGCCCCGGACGGCAAGCCGAACCGCAGACAGCCCACGACCCGACTGGGGTGAACTGATCGGCCGCGGAAGTGGCGTGCTGTGGCTGCTGTTCGCCGTGGTTGCCCTCCGCTCCGCCACCTTCTCGGCGCTCAACTCCTTCATGGGGCACCTGTGCGAGGAGCGCGGCTGGAGCCTCTCCCAACGCGGCGTGGCCCTCTCGGTCTTCCTGACAGCCGGCGCCGGCGGCGGGATGTTAGGCGGTTGGCTGTCGGACCTCACGAACCGGCGGGTGATGCTCGTGGCGTCGTCGCTTGCGGCGGGTCCGTTGCTGGTGGGCTTCGCGCTCAGCCACGAGTTCGCCCAAGCGCTGCTTTTCCTGGTGTCCGGCGGTCTCGTCGTGAGCCTGGCCGGGCCGATGCTCGTGGTGATCGCCCAGGACCTCTGCCCCTCGAACCAGAGCGCCGCCTCCGGAATGATGATGGGCCTGGCGTGGGGAGTAGCCGGGGTGGCGCTACCGCTGATCGGCAAAGTGGCCGAGGTGGAGACGATCCAGACCAGCGGCGCGCTGGCGGGGGTGGCGCTGCTAACCGTGGTGGCTGGGCTGCTGGCGCTGCTGTTGCCGAGCATCGAGGCGCGGCGCCTGTCCTGACGGTCAGTGGGCCCGGACTCAAGCAGCCTTTCCCACTCCTGCCGCCGCCGGGTACTCGATGAGCACTCTTGCGGGGGGCAGCTCCGGGATCCGTTGCCCTCTCCCGTGGAACGGCTCCAGCAGGTCGTCAATGGCTTGCGCAGTTGCAGCCGTAAGGAAGTCCTCGCCGCAGACCGGGCAGATCTCTGCAGGCACGTGGTAGATCGTGACCTCCACATTGCTTCCCCGACGCGTGAAAGTGGGGTTGGTCTCGCCTTCCTGGCGATTCGAGCCGCACCCGTTTGCGCAACGTGTCATTGTCGCTCACCTCAACGTCTCGTCTTCCAGTCCTTTTCCCAGAGACGTGGATCCGGAACATACGCGCTGACGGTGACAACCTCCCACCGCTCGCGCGACTCCTCAAAGACCACGTGGACGGCAATCCGTCGTCGACTGTAGTGTCCAGCACCAATACGCGTCTGCCCTAGTCCTCGATGACCTGGCCGTGCTGAACGGCGTGGTCCAGATCACCCTCGGTCAGTCCGTCCTTCCGCGCCTCTACCTTCGCAGGGGTCGTGATCCGTGTTTGGTAGGTGCCCTGCGAACGCAGACGGCGTAGACGGCGGAGGTCCAAGGTAGAACACTCCTTGCTGTTCCCGATTTCCTGAACGGAGTCGGTCTACCCGTCTCCGTGACGTGCGTCAACAGCGCGTCTGCAGGCACTTGGCGTTGTCGGGGATCGGCTCCATGGCGGTGGCGTGGGCGCCCAGCCAGCACGTCAGGACCGTAAGCCGGCCCACGTTGGCGCCCACATCCAGGACCTGCCTTCCTGGTCGCAGGAGCTCCCGGGCACGGTGCTGGTCCTCGCGCACCACGAGCCGGTGATTGTGCGCCACTTCTTGTTCCCAGGCGGGCACACAGGGCGAGTAGAGCACCTCCCCGGACGGGAAGGTGACTTCGGCGAGGTCGTCGGATAGGAATTTGTGGGTGAACGCTGATGCCATTGTCATACACCGTTCCGTGGCGCTGGCGACCCTTGCCTGGGAAGGCTTGCCGGCGAAGGTCCGGAACACAGCGCGCAGCTACGGTGGCCCAGATGAGATTCGGTTGCGGCCCGGTGCCGCGATGGGGAGCTTCCAGTCGCTCTCCATTCTATTCCCGATTCGCTGGCGCGCCATGGTGACACCTGACGAAGCGATACCACCGAAGTGTGCGTCCAAGTCGGCCAATGGCAGACCGCTACACTGACGCGCCAGATAGAGCGCCACCTCGCGGGGCCCGTTAGAAGTCACCTCCTGGATCCTGATTCCGCCGAAGGACCCCACCTCGCGGGAAGCGCGTCCGACGGGCTGGAGCGGCGAAGTCGGCCGTGATCGTCGAAGGCGGGTCGGCCGGTTGTCACGGCGCAATGACCAACTGCAGGTCTGCCGGCCCGACGATCCAGTGCCCCACGGCCGACAGCGGTTCGCCGCCGGCGAGGACTCGCGCGCCAAACATTGTCAGCGTCCGGTCGCCCAGGCGGAAGGTGAGTGGGGAGTCCTTCACCTTGATCTTGGCGAGGGCAGACTGAAGATTGGACGGCCAGGCCCGGGGGACTTCAGTTCCGCAACTGGACCTCGCCGGCCAGATCGACCTCACAGACGCGGCCGCCGGTCGGGACCCAGGCGGCCCACGAGTCGTCGGCCAGCGTCCGCAAGCCGACGTTCAGCTTGAGGCCCTTGGCGGGCGCGGCTATCATGCCCAACGCCGCGAAGGGGAGTTGCCACTCGCAGGTCCACTCGGCATCGCCGAGGCGCGCGGCGTAGCGTGCGCTCCGCTGGAGCCGGGCGATCTGTGCCGCCGAGGCGCCCATGGCCGTCGACCCCTGAAAGGTGCCGTCGACGGTACCCCAGAGCACGAAGATGGGCGTTACCTCCGCCGTGTTTACGCCGCGCAGCGACAGCTCGACGCCGTCGCCGGACCAGTCCAGTCCTGCCTTGAGGGGGGTGTCCTTCGGCGTGCTCAAACGCGCGGCGAGGTAGAGGTTCTCCTCGTCTCAGGCGGCGCACAGACGCCCCTTCGAGTCGAGCAGTTCGTCGCCAGTGGGCGTGTACCGGATCGGCATCGCCCGCTTGGGGTCGGTCCACGGCCACTCGTCGATGCTGCCGTCCACCGCGATCGGTCCGGCCAAGTGCCCGGCTTCGAGCAGCGCGTGCCGAGTCGCCTCGGCGGGGACGAACGCGGCCGGGATCGGCTCGGCCGGGGCGGCCTCCGTCTGCTCCGCGCTTGGGCAGTCGAGGAAGGTGTTGCCGTGCTTGGTTGCGGCAGCCCAAAGGCCCTTGGCGCGCTCCTGCACCGGCTGCACGCAGTTCTCGAACACGTTGTCGAGCACCACGTTCCGTAATGTCTTGCCGGCCCGGCATGGCAGCAGCACCAGAGCGGCAGACTCCGGTTCGTCAACCCCCTGGAGATGGTTGCCGATCAGCTTGTACTCGCCGGCGATGGTGACGGCTTGCGCCACGTCGGCCGCCCAGCCGCGCGTGACCGGATTCTGGCGGAACACCGAAGTCGGGCTGCCATAGCCGTCGAGCGCCACCGGACGCCGGCAGTCTGCGATCGTGTTGCTGTGGAGGGTCCAGTTAGCCGAGGGCGGGAAGATCGCGAACGAGTCGCCGACGCTGATCTTCAATGGCTGCTCCAGCCGGAACCTGCAGGTCTCAGCGTCGAACTCCGCGATGGTGCAGAGCTTGTCGGTGTTTGCGCCTCCGAGCCAGACCAGATTCCAGCCGCGGTAGCGATGGCCGACGGGCCACTCCAGCGGCAGGGCACTCTCGAGGAAGGTGCCGTGCGCTCCCACCTCGGTAACGCTCGACCGGCATGGGCGCGCGACGATGCCGTGCCCACAGGTGCGCACCAGGTTGTCGTGCACGAGGAGGTTGATGGCTGGCTCGCTGAGCCGAATGCCGGTCACGTTCGGGTCAACCTCGCCGCGCACAGACACCTGATTGTCGCTGGCGGTCACGTCGGAAGCGGCGAGGTCGAGACCGGCGCGCGCCGGGGCCGGCTTGCCGACGGCTGTCAGGTCGATGATGTTCCCGCGGACCACTGCCTGCTGCGAGGGGTCCGAGTCACGCGTGGTCTGGCCGGTGACGGTGATGGCGGTGCCGCGGTATACTCGCGAAGGTTAGGAATCCACCGAAGTGGAAGTTCGCAGAACTTCACCCGGGGGCGTGTGGTGAGCACCCAACACACTGCTGTGCACGCAGAGGCGTCGAACTTGTGCAATAGCTTCGGTGTATTCCTAACCTTCGCGAGTATAGTTGATGAACAGGTTGTTGGCGATCGTCACCTGCGTCGAACCGTGGTTGACGGAGATGCCGCCGTTCAGTCCGTCGCAGCCCTCGAAGACGTTGTCGGCGATGATCGCCTGGCCGCAGCCGAGTTCCGTCAGGTCCTTGAGCCGGTGGCTCATGTCGCCGACCGTGAACGGGCCGGCGTTGCGCACATAGTTGCCGATCAGCTTGATGAACCGGCCTGGACCCTCGTATGCATGCCAGCCGGCGCCGTCGATGCGGCAGTAGAGCACTGAGGTGTTCTCGCTGGTGTCGTTGTTGTTGAACGCGTTGGCGGCGCAGTCGGTGACGGAGCAACGCAAGAACGTCAGCGACTTCGTGTAGACCTCTGGGCCCTTGTCCGGCGCGGTGCGGCGGCTGCCCTGGCAGTAGAAAGCCTCGCTGGCCATCCGGGCGACATGCACGTTCTCGCACAGGACCCGTTCGGTGTTGGTGATCGTGACGGCGTTGCAGCCTTTGAGCGCGCAGCACCAAAACGGGTTGCCGGTGGCATTCTGCAGGGTGCCCGGCTTGTCGGCCAGACCGGTATGGCCGAGCATGCGGAAGTTGCGGAGGGTGACTTCCCGGCCGCTGTAGCGGCCGAACACGGGCCCGCTGCCATCGCTGATGTCCAAGATCGTGTTCACCCCGCTGGCACTGTCCAGGCGGATCGCCGCATTCCGCACCGTTAGCCCGTGCTCGAGCCGGTAGTAGCCAGTCGGGAAGAAGACGTGCCGACGGCTTCGGATGGCGCGGTCGATGGCGCCTTGGAGCGCGTCGGCGTCACAATGCCGCACCACGGCCTCGGCGACCGTCTTGCTGGGCGCGTCGCGCAGCCACAAGGTGTTGCCCTCGACCTTCTCGATCCGGGTCACGAGTTGGGTGCGCGCGCTGAACGTGATCGCGTGGCCGAGCACGAGATCGCGCTTGAGGCACTTGACCTCGAGCCCGCCGCTGAGCTTCTGCCAGTCATAGGTGATCGGTACCTGTTTGGCCGTCCACGTGCGCGCCAAGTCGTCGCTCCAGCGGAAGCTCAGCGGCCTGTCGCCAGCGGTGTCCAGAATGAACCCGAGCCAGTCGCCGGCGCTGCCGTCGAACCCGCGCAGCTCGGCCACAGCTCACCCAGCGCCGCTTTCAAGGCTTTCTCTCCTGCACCACACACCCCAGCGATTGTGGTTCCATCCGCAGGGAGATCGTCGCCGTCTTCCCGGCGAGGGCCGGCTTCAGCCGTCGGCCGTTCCAGGCATCGACGTAGGTGGCTCCGGCCGCATGGGGCACCCTCAGCACCGGCCCGCTCACGGTGGTGTACCGAGCGTTGTAGAGCGTCCAAGCTGTCCGCCCGGCGCCGGGGAACTCGTTGGAATGCACCTCCCACTTCTCGGTCAGCACTTCCATGCGCGGGTTGGCGGACGCGAAGCAGTCAGCGTACTTCTGCTGCAGCGCCAGCGCGTTGCGCACGAGAACGAGGTTTGACCCCGCGTAGAGGAACCACGAGACGTCGTACAGCGGCTCGCCGTTGAAAAAGGGGAACTTGCACTCACTCGACCAGCTCTTGCTGCCACACAGGAAGATGAACTGGCGGGTGTGTGGGAACGCATAGCGATAGGCGTTGAGGGCGGTGGAGGCCACCTGTGGCGCCGCCTCGGCTGCGTTGTGGGTCTCGGAGAAGTACTCGTGCCAGTCCAGGCAGTAGTAGTGGATGTTGCCAGCGATATACCGGGCGTTCATGTCGTCGAGCGGGTACTCGCTCCACAGTGCCACCTCCGGCGGCAGAGCTTCGCGAAGGCGCCGGATCAGCTCGCGGTTCACTTGCTTCGGGTTCGACGGCACCGGGTGCCCGTGCTCCGTTGAGTAGCACGCCGCCCCGTGGGAGAACGCGAACACGTCGATGTAAAGGGCCTTCACGCCCAGTTCGCGCTGGGTGCGCTTGACAGCCTCGACGTAGTGGTCCTGCCACTCCGAGTAGGCCGGGCAGACGTAGTAGAGCGGCCCATCTTCACCGACCGACCCGTCCTGGCGGACGGTGCAGATCCTCCTCCCCAGCTTCGTCCCGATCTCGGAGGTCTTGCGGCAGCGGTCCGGGATCATGTAGAGCGACACTGGAATGTGATGCTCCTCCTGCAGGCTGCGGATAGCGGCGCGCAGGTTGTCGACCCCGCCGGTGTAGTCCTTGACGGCATAGTCGCCGCCGAGGAAATCGCCCCCCTGTTCCTGGTCGAAATCGCACCAGCCGCCCAGGTGGACGAGCTCCGGCGCCACCCGGAGATAGTCGGTGTCGGCCTTCATGAAGTCGTCGATCCGGTACTGCTTCGTCGCCGGGTCATAGATAGGAATTGCCCACGAGTAGGCCTTCTTCGTCAAGTGCACGCGCATGGCGAAGAGCCGACGGAACCAGTCCCGGTCGGGCGCGGGCGCCCCATCCGCGCCCACTCGCGTGAGCCACTGCCGGTAGGCGTCCATGGTCGCGTGCCAGTCTCCCGCATGGGGCAGCAGCACCGTTTCCGGCATGGTGAGAACTTGGCCCGGCGACAGCTTCGAGAAGGGCTCGGAGGACTGCACGAACATCTGCGCAGTCGTGTCCTTGCCGATGCCGTACTCCAGTGGAGTCAGGTCGGTGTCCCGGGTCAGCAGACCCAGGCCAATGCCGACCACGGGATTCGACACATCCATGAACTGCATCGGAAAGCTACGGTCGTTGACGAGTTGGTAGAAGGCCGACTTCTGGCTGGCGACAGTTCGGTACTGGGGGAAGAAGAGCACGTTGTCGGCGAGTCTGCCACACTCGACACTGCGCAGCAGGGGAAAGCGGATGACCGGAGTGATCTCCTGCGGGCCCAGGTTCCGCGCCGACAGCCGCAGGCGCACCTCAGGCTTATCGTCAACCGCGACGCGCACTTCGAGACCCAGCGGCACCCCTGCCACCGTGCTTTCCAGAGCGATCGTCGCCTCCGTCCCGTTGATGCCGAGGCGCTTGGTCGCGAAGGCGCGACCGGTCAGCAGCTCGTCGCCGACGTACACTTCCAGACCGGAACCGGCCGCCAGACCCCGCTGCTTCGGTGCGTACCGGTTGACCAGTTCCTTGATCGCGAACCCACGGCTGCAGTCAACGACCATGTCGCAGGCACTGTTGCCGAGCTTCAGCAGTTGCCCCTCCTGGCGCAGGTGCGCCTGCTGCGGCTTGGGTGTTGGCGCCTTCTGTACCCGCACAGGCGGCGGATCTGCGACCAACTCCGGCACCAGCCGGCCCGTGCCAACGTTCAGGGTCAGCGCCGCGAGGCTGTAGTTGCTGCCGCTCAGGCGGTTGTGCAGGACGAAACGTCTGAGCGTGCGCCCTGGGTCGGCCGCGGCGACATAGACGCCGGCCATCCGGGTGGCCGTGAAGCCCCTATCGGCAAGCGAGTAGGGGAACGCGATGTCCGGCTCGCCCGAGTCGTACTGCAGCTCGACCGCAAGCGCGCCGATATCGTTGAAGTTGTGCGGGCCGGGTGCCTCGGCGTAGTGCGGGCCGCCCTTGGGTACCGCGGAGACCATCAGGAAGACGACCTCGCTGGCTTTACCTCCGAGGTCCACTGCCACCACGTCATCCCGTCCCGGGGGGCGGACGAAGTGCCGCGTAGTCTTCACGCCAAGGAACTCGACGGGCTTCTCGTCCCCATTCGACTCCACCGGCCGGATCAGGTTCGCCGGCGCGCCGCCGACCTTGAACGGGATGCCGCGAACCAGCCCTGACGTGAGGACACTGGCTCCGTCAATGACCGTGCCCTGTTTGGCCAGAAGCCGGTCGAAAGCCGCCGCGCAGGTGTCGTTGAACTGACTGGACAGGTCGAGGCATTCCCACTTGGCTTTGGCAGGCACCGGCCGCGCCGGAGCGTCCTTCGCCGCACATGCCTCCCCAAACTCCAACGAAGGCGGCGCCCCCAGCAGCTTCAGGGCACCCAGTTGCAGTCGGCCCTTGTCGTCGCGTGTCCCCAACTGCACCCGCAGTGTCCCGCTGGCCGGCAGCGCCACTTTGCCGAGGACCCTGTGCCAACGGTCGTCATTGAGCACCTCAGCCACGGGCAGTAGCGGCGTCGTGAGCTCCTTGCCGTCAACACCCTTGCCTACGACCGCCACGGCATTGAGCGGCGCATGACTCCGGGCAACGCCACAAGCTCGGTACGTCAGCAAGAAGAAGCCCCAGCCCGAGAGGTTGGCGGGTGGCAGTGACCTCGTCCAGACCATCGTCCGCAAGGCCGGACTGCGCTGGTCGGCGATTGCGAACAGCAGGTTGTCCGGCTCGCCGGACACAGCATACGCCGGCCCCTGCGGCTGTCGCTCCGGCCAGTCGTGGACCTTGAGCAGCTTCGGCAACTCCGCCGGCCGCACCTCCTGCAACTGCTCCTGCCAACCCGTGATATCCAGCGGCACGTTGACCTGCATGGGGGTACCTCCGTCCTGGGGGAATGCGCACCCGGCGGTCCATAGGGCTGCGGCCAGAACCGGCACCACCTCGGAGAAGACGGCAAGCAGGTGTTTCACGGTTTCTTCTGCTCCTTCAGCAAGCTCCGATCCTCATACGTGCTTGTTCGGGTGGGCCGAGAGGTGGGGCAGATTCTCCGTCCCTGCCCTACGCAGCCCCGAGGCTGATTGCACACTCGAAGACATTTCTGGCCACTGATTGCCGGTTAGGGAAGTGCCACTTACCCCAGGCGCGCGAGCACCTGATGTGCCAACGCGAAGCGGCGAGCGGCGTACGTGTCCCCCGGTCTGTGAGCGCGGGACAGGCGGCGCTCGATCGCAGGCCGGGCGTAGCGCAGTTCGGCCTCTGCCTCGTCCGTGTGGATTTCGTGCAAGGCAGACAGTGTATACGCGAACGGGAAGCCGCGCCAGGCGCCGAGGCCATCGCGGTGCTGCCGCAACCCACACACGCCACTGGAGAGGCGCTCCTCGGCGCGGTCCAGCCCGCCGACTGCCAACGTCCGCCACAGCGCGACGCTGCAGCGGCGGCAGCAGTAGAAGCCCGTTCCCTTCCCCCGGGGTCGCCCTTCGTGCTGAATCAGGCGTTGGACCATGAATGCTGAGGCCCGCGCGATTGCTTCGCGCCTCAACGTCTGGCCACCTCGACCCGAATGATCGGCTTGCTCTAGCACGGCCAGCGCTCGCAATGCCTCTTCGCCGAGGATGTGGCGCGCACCGCCGCCCGACGTCACCCGCTCGCCTGTGAAGACACGGTAGCCCCCGAAAGACTTCGGCGTCCAGGGGAGCGAACAAGCCGGCATAGGCGCCGGGAAGGCCCTGCCGTCGGGCCAGGAAGTCACTCCGGGCGCGTCGCCTGGAAGCGGGCAGGACCCGACCGAACAGCCGTGCCTCATTGATCTCGTCGATCACCGCGCTGACGGTCAGTGGCTCCATAGGCGGCAGTTCCCCAGCGGCCCCGACGCCGACGACCACGAGGTCATTCGGCTTCGCGCCTGCCGAGGCGGGTAGACAGAGGAAGCGGTGCTCGTGCCAGCCTGTGCCACGGCAGTTGCACCGCTCCGCTTGAACGGTGACTCGGCAGCGGGTGCCGTCGAGGTTCACGTCACAGGACTCCCCCACCGGCGACACGGCGCCCCAGAGCGTCTTCGGCCAACACACGCACGGCCCGAAGTCGTCGCGAAGCAACACCTTGCGGTTGAGCGTCGTCGCCTTGGGCTCCATGGGTTATTGCCTCCCACTGATGTTGGTCATCGTCCGACCGTTCGCCCCGGCAGCCCCCCCGTCCTACGCCTCGAAGCATACGCCGCCTGCCTCCAACGCCTGTCGCAGCAAGGCGTAGGGCAGCTCGCGGGTGCCGCAGTCCTGCTGAGCACACAACGCCGCGGCGGTACCGGCCCCTTGCCCTTGCCCCATGCAGCACACAGTGTTGCGGGTCGACATGTGGGCGTCGTGGTCGGCCGTGATCATCATGCCGGCGACGAGAAGGTTGTCGAGGCCGGCGACGCGCAGGGCGCGGTAGGGGATGCCGTACGTGCCTCCGCCCCTGATCTGCAGGCGCGGGGCGCTGTCGTGGAAGCCGTAGACCATGACTTCGTCGTCGAAGTGCCGGGCTTCCAGCACGTCGTCGAGCGAGAGGTCATAGTCGCACTCGCTGAGCCGACCGCGGCGGATGCAGAGCGACGGGCTGGTGCGGGCGATGAATGCTCCCGCGCAGCCGGGCACATGCCTGCGGAACAGCTCGACGGCCTTTGCCTGGCGCTGCCGCAGCTCGAACTCCGCTTCAGCGGCGGCGTCGCGATCGGTGGGACTGACACGCATCTTGTAGTTCAGCTTGAGGAACATGAGGTAGCCGTCGTGGACGGTCGTCGCCACCGGCGCCATACCGATCTCGCGGGCGCCCTCGGCGAACTCGGCCGGCAGCTTGTGCATTCGCGCGTTGACTCGGACGAGCTGGTTGTCTCGGCCGCTGCGCACGCCGTGCGCCAACTCGCTGACGGCGTCGTGCGACTGCAGGAACCCGTAGTACGCGTCGAGGTCGACGCCTCCCACGCCGATGCTGTTGGCCACCGGGTAGTCGTTGGGCTCCGAGAATCTCGCGCCGGCCTGCGCCGCGAGGTCTCCGTAGCCGGTGCAGTCGACGAATGCCTTCGCCGTGAGCAGTTCGCGACCCGAGCGGCTCTCGACGACCGCGCCCTTCACTGCCGCTGCTTCGGTGACCGCCTTGACCATCAGCGTGTTGACCAGCACCTTGACGCCCGCTTCACGCATCATCTCGAAGGCGACGCGCTTGTAGATCTCGGTGTCGATGGCTGTGCACACGGAATCATAGTCGAAGCCAACCGACATCTCGGCGTGGCCGGTGGTGCCGCCTTCGCCGATCAGCCGGTCCACGAGTTCCAGGGGGAGACCCTTCACGACCTGCCGCTTCTCGACGCCCGGGAATGCCTTCCACAGGTTGTAGTAGCTGTGAAGTGCCGTGCCGCCTTCAACGGCAATGCCGCCGGGATAGCCCTTGGACTCGACAACGGCCGTCTTCGCGCCCTGACGGGCGGCCGCAACCGCGGCAATGACGCCCCCAGTGCCGGCGCCTGCGACGACGACGTCGAACGCTCTGACGGGAAGCTGCTTCGCTGGCTCGTGGTAGGTGTTCATGGTGGTGTGTCGGCTGGCTCTATGCGAGATTGCGTGGGTCGGTCTGAGCAACCGGAGCGCTACTCCAGCCGCAGCACGGCGGCGTCTCGGCCGTCCACGGCGACGCGGATCAGCCGCCCGCTCACTGTGGGGGCGCAGCCGCCCCACAGAACGCTGGCGCGTTGGAAAGCACCCCCTGCCTTGCCCAGCTCGACTTCCACGTCGCGGGTCCCCTCGTGAGCGTGATTCACGATCCAGAGGAAATTGCCCGAAGGGCCGGTTGCCAGTCGCGCGACCACTGCGTCGTCGTTGACGCGGAGGTGTGGCTGCTTGCCCGCCCAGTCCAACAGCCGGGCGAAGAACTGTTTGCCTTCGTCGGTGGGGTGGCGGAAGTAGGCGTAGCTTGGGAACGTGCCGACCAAGAGGGTTCGGCCCTTCCCGAAGCGGTTCTCAATGACAGCCGGCTTCCCGCGCACATGCTCGCCGGCGAACTCCCCGCGTGTTGTGCCGCCAGTTGGCTCGTACGCCTGGAGGAACAGGCTGCCGGGAACGGTCAGCGACTGCCAGAGGAAGCTGAACCCCTCGACCAGGTCGGGCGTGAACTCCACATGGCTCTCGCGGGCGCCGAACACGGCGTCGAGACCCAGGTTCGGCTGGGTAGTGCCAACGTGGCCGCGGTCGCCGAAATACCCGGGGCACCCCTCCGAGATCAGCGTGCCGCCCGCCTCGACCCACCGTGCCACGCGCGTCGCCGTCTCCGCGCTGAGCATGTAGGGGAGCGGTAGGTAGAGGAGATCGCGTTTGCCGAGGTCGTCGAGAGCCACCCAGTCTGCTTGCACGTGGTTGTCGAAGAAGCCGCGGTACGCGCCTTGCATCGACTTGGCGTAGAAGTCGGTGTTGCCCTGTTGGGCGTAGCAGAAGAGCTGGGTCTCCGGCACATAGAGAATGCCGATCTCGCCCTGGACAGGTTGCGCCTGCCACAGGTCCTGCTGCTCAGGCGCGGCCGCCCACTTGGCGATCAGGGCGCACCTCTCGGATCGCGGTGTGCGACGGCCGGCCATGCCGTAGCCGCCGAAGGCACCGAAGAGCGGCCCGTCCAACAGTGGGCGCCACCGCAGCCCGAACCGGCCCCGCGCGCCGGCGGCGAAGGAGGTCAGCTCCCACAGCCGGATGTGCTCGGGGTCGCAGATCCTGCCGTCGCTCCGGTCGCGGCCGAGGACGTTGCCCTGCATCCAGAGCGGCCCGGCGTAGGCCTCGGCGTGCCAGAACTGCTTGCCGCGACATGCCGCGCGGACGAGATCGACCGCGTGCCACTGCTTCCAGGGCTCGTTGCCGTGGCGCGCCGCCCCCCAGGTGTAACCGAAGCTGTCGGCAATCGAGGCAGCGCGCCAGTCGTCGGCGCCGCTCTGCGCGGCGTGCGTCAGGCTGCCGACGACGCCGTGGGCGGTGATAGGGTTGACGGGGTCCAGGGCGCGAATGAGGTCATACCGCCACTGCATCTGTGCGTAGAAGTTCTCCTGCCGAAACTCGAGCCAGTCGAGCACCTCGGGGTAGGGACCGCCATGGCGGGGCGCCTGCACGTCCTCCCACTCGGCATAGCTCGGCCGGAACCACGCCTCGCCCAACGTCTTCAGGTCGACGTACTTCGCCTTCAGCCACTCACGGAACCTCGCCTGCGTCACCGGGCAGAAACAAATGTCGGCGCCATAGTTGCACTCGTTCCAGATGTCGTACCAGCCCATGCCGGGGCGGTCTTTGTAGCGGTTGACCAACTCCGTGAGGAACCGTCCCGCGGCTTCCTTCACGTCGTCGTGGTCGAGGCACAGCCCCGGGAACCCGCCGGTGACACAGCTTCCGCTCAAGCCGCTTGAGGGATGCCCGCCGCCGCGGTCTTCGTAGCGCGCGTGGGCGTACTGCCGCCACGCCCACTCCGGTGCTGCGGTGATCATCTCGGCGATGACCGTCTTGAGACCATTGTCCGCCGCCAGGTCCATCTGCCGGTCGTAGTCGTCCCAGACGAACCGGCCCGGCGCGACCTCGACGGCGGTCCAGAGGAACCAGTGACGAAATGCCGTCATGCCATCCTCGGCGGCAGTCCGGTAGTCGCGCTCCCAGTCTTCGCGGGGTGGGTTGGAGTAGCGGAAGTAGACGGCTCCGTACGGGAAACGCGGCAGTTCACGCTGGCTCATCAGTTCTATACCTCAGCCCGTCCACGTACCCGTCTCGCGGAGTTCCCTGGCCTGCTTTGCGCACTTGTCGTGCAGAGCAAGTTGCGCCTTCCGGGCACGCTCGTCCTGCCAGTACGCTTGCTGCTCGATCAGCCACGCTTCGGTACCGATCTTCTTCCGCCGCCGGAGATTCCCGATACAGCGTTCGTGCGGCCGCCAGATCGGGTCGAACGTGAACTCGATGATCCGGGTGCGCGGCAGGTCGTCGCACTCGGCGCAACTCCCGCGGCCTTTGTCTGCGGCGCACTTGGCAATTGCACAGTGATCGGCGTGCCGCTTGCCGCCGCACTTGCCGCAATCGCAACCGCAGCCGTGGCACTCGTTTGCTTCCACTCTGTCTGCGCATACGCCGCAGTACAGGCCGCAGGGGGCGGCCTCGTGTCGGTTCGCTTCGGACATGTGGTGCTGCCTATCCTCCTCGGCTCTCCCGGCGGTCGGCCAGTGCGCGGCCGCCGCGGCCGCCGTAGCAGCCTTCAGGAGCTGGCGACGACTACTGAGCGGCTTGTTTGAAGTCAACTCGCTCTCCATTCAACGCAGGTGTAGAGAACCTCCACTTCACGGCCGCAGTCGACCAGAAGCTGGACCCGGGCAACTCGGAGAGTCGCCCGAGACTGGCGTCGAACTGGCGGACGGCCAGTTGAATCGGTTCTGAGGGCGCCACAGCCAGGGGGCCCTCCTCTGGTGGACGCGGCTCGCCCCAAGCTCCGTCCTTCCGGTCGTGGAGGTAGATTGCCTTGAGGAGCGGCGTGTAGAGCGCCACCAGATAGTGATCGACGTCGTGGAAGCGCAGGATGAGGCCGGCTTCGGCGTTGCTGTTGGCTTCGACGCTGGCCCTCAGGTCGGTGTCGCTGACCTCCTCCAGGAGGGTGACCATCCCCTTGCCCCCAATCAACCGGCCGTCCTGGCGGTGGCTGGGGGCGCCGTAGTCCTTCCAAGCCGAGGCATCAGTTCCCTCGAAGCGGTCCTCGAAGAGGAGGGGCAGCGCATGGTCCTCGAACGGCGCCTCGAGCGGCCCTGTGTTGATCACGCGGCCCAGGTCGAAACGGCGGCCGCTGACCGGGTCGAAGTAGAAGGCGCGGTACGGCACGTCGCGCTCGAGGCTCTTGACGCGGGCACCCGTCCAGTTGTAGACGCCGCGCTTCGGCAGGTAGAGAAACCGCACTTCGCCGGGAATCCCCGCGGCGAAACGGCTCTTGTCGGTCCACTCGGGATGCGGCTCGAACAGCGCCCACGGGTACTGCTCGAGCAGTCGCTTGCCCAGTCCCAGTTGGGTGGAGCCGGGGTAGTGCATACCCTCCTGCCACGTCGTCAGGTCGTAGACACTGGCCAGACCGGGGTCGCCTTCAACGCTGGCGTGCCAGACGCCCGCCGCGCCGTAGGTGAGACCGGCGGCGCCGCTGAGCAGGCTGCCCCAGAACACGTAGCGCTGCTGGTCCTGGAAGCCCGTCTGCATGTGCTCTTCATAGCAGTACTCGCCGATCATCGCCGGCATGGCGGGCGTGCGGGCGTAGGCGGCCCGGAGCTTCGGGATCGCGCCGAAGGCGGCGTTCCAGTCGCCGTGCCCGGTCTGGAGCATGTCGAAGTCGATTACCGTTTCGTCGGTCACGGAACTCCGGCCCGATTGGTGAGGATGCATGGTCGCCGGACGACGGTACGGATCGGTGTCGCGAACGTACCTTGCCACCTCGGTCCACAGGGGCCCCTCGGACTCGCCACCGATGATCCAGACGGCGGGATAGGCGCCGTAGCGGGCGATCAGGTTCCGCCAGTGCCGCTTCATGCCCTCAACACCGGCCACCTTCATGCCGTCGCAGTCGCCCCGTCCCCAACCACCCACGATCGCCGGGACGATCCCCGCAACAACGAGGTGCTGGAGGCGCCGGTCGGCGAAGTCGAAATACGCGGGGTTGACCCGGCTGAAGTCGCGGGTCTCATACGGCTTCCCGCCTTCGTTCTCCCAGCGCGGCTCGAACGCCCCTTCATCCGGATAGGGGCCGCAGACGATCTGCACGACGGTGAAGCCCTTGGCCGCGCGGTCGGCTGTGAGTTCCTGGAAGCCGTCCCAAGTCATCCGCTTGCAGAGGTTCTTCCACCAAGTGTCGCCGAGCCAGAAGAACGGGGTGCCGTCGGCATGCACGAAATGCCGCTGATCGGCGGCCACCCGCACCGGCCCGTGCTGGTAGAGCGGGTTGGCTTCCGTGTTGGGTGTCACCTCGATCTGCCCGCTGACCTCATGGAGCTGCGCGTTGTCGCGATCCGAACATTCCGTGCGCCACGCGTGCCGACCAGTCAGCGGCGAGGCATAGCGAAAGCGCCAGCGGCCTCCTCCGGCCCAGAACGCCGGAACGCGCAGCGGCGGGCCGGCCGGCGGGGTGACCACGGCGACGAGGTCGACGTCAGTGAATGGGTTCGCGTAGCCCTTTGTCGACTCCAGCAGGCCCTCGGCGACGTGGTTCACCTCGACCGTGGTCGGTACCGGGCGTTGGGTCTCGCCGCTCGCAGTCGAGGTCAGCATCAGGGTGCTGAGGAGGGTCGATCCGAGAGGGTGGGAGTGGCTCATGGTCAATCCTCGCGTGTTGTTGCCGGTGCGCGCCCCGCTCACTGCTGCCGCAGCTCCAGCATCACCGTCTGCCAGGGCGCAAGCGGCACGCGCACACCGGCGCCCGTCAGGGAAAACGTGCGGCCGCTGAGGGCATCGGTCACGGCAGGCTGCCAGGTCTTCTTCGCCAGTCCGTCGGTGAGGTGCACTTTGGCCTCCGCCGGGCTGCTGGCGGAATTGTGCACCACCAGATACACCGGCGCCCGTGGCTCGGGGCGGCCATACCGCTCGACCACCACCGGCACGGGCTGAGCGTGCGCCTCCGTGACAGGTTCCCAGCCGGCCCGAGCGAGCGCGGCGAACAGCGGCAGAGAGCGTTTGAAGAGCGGCCGAAGCGGCTCAATCTGCGCCGGGTCAGCCACGTTCCCAGAACCGGGCCACACCGCGTAGACCAAGGTGCGTTGCAGCGCTCGTTCCTTCTCTGCCAACGGGACATCGGCGCGGAAATAGGCGTATACTCGCGAAGGTTAGGAATACACCGAAGTGGAAGTTCGCAGAACTTCACCCGTGGGCGTGTGGTGAGCACTCAACACACTGCTGTGCACGCAGAGGCGTCGAACTTGTGCAATAGCTTCGGTGTATTCCTAACCTTCGCGAGTATAGTTCATGTGGCTGAGGGGTTGCGGTACGCCAGTGCGCGGCAGAAGCTCAGCCGCGTCGCCTCGTGGAAGGCCTCCAACTCGCCTCCCTCGCCTGCGCCCAGCACATCCAACGTACGTGTTTAGCGTCTACTCGAGTTTTTTTTCTGCAAGAAGGAACGAGACAATTCGGCCGCTCTGTCCGGGCTGCCGGGAACGAGACGCAGAGATTGCGAAGCTGCGCGAGCGCTTGGGCCAGTTGGAGCAGCGGTTGGCGGAAGTGGAACGCGCCGGCCATCGGCAG
>Ga0210049_1000500_pt1 | contig 33047 bp, 25 predicted proteins | sample CryGeyCG2014_300_2_FD_183964 | JGI IMG/M metagenome (GOLD analysis project Ga0210049, IMG submission 183964) | Groundwater microbial communities from aquifer - Crystal Geyser CG06_land_8/20/14_3.00 (SPAdes) (version 2) | ecosystem: Environmental > Aquatic > Deep subsurface > Groundwater | place... | reverse complement strand
TCATTAGCCCAAAGACTACTACTTATAAACAGACTTATTACTATTAATAATACCTTTAACACCTTAATCCTTTCCATGATTTATCACCTCTTATATTTATATTCCTTCCCAGTTATTTTCTTTAAGGCTTTTACTACTAATTCCTTAGTACAATCCGCCATATCTTCTTTTATTAAAAGATGTTCTAGTGGTGCTCTAGCTCGTAGATCACCAATATCACCTAATGCTCCTATTATACTTCCTTTATTATATTTACCTTTTAATAATTCTATTAATATATCTACTGCCTCATCATTTCCTATATAGCCTAAGGTAGTAATTATGCTACTTCTAACAGAAATGTCTCTTTCTCTCTCTATCAATTCAATCAACATCGGCACAGCCTCTTCAGCCTTAGCCAAACCTAATGCCTCAATAACTGTTTCATCCCTTGGATTTTCCTTAAAAAGATTCATTAACGCATTTATTGATCTCTTGCCACCAATATTTCCTAAGGATGTTATAGCTTCTTTCCAATGTGGCCAAATACCTGCTGAATGAACTACTCCTTTGTCTTTTTCTATTATCCCTATCAATACATCAACTGCCCTCTCATCACCTAATTTCCCTAATTCTTCTATTCCAAAACCATCATCTTTTGCTATTCTTATCAATGGCTCGACTGCTCTTCTATCCTTTAGCTCACCTAATAACTCAAGTGCAGCATTTCTAACTTGGTTATACTCACTATCAGTACAAGCAATCTCTATTAATTTAGGTATCGCACTTTCAATATCAATCTTTTTAGCTAATTTAGCGGGTTCTTCATACATCTCCCTTTTCCAATCCTCATCCGCGTCATCCCCTATCATTTCATCCGCAGGTTTATTCTTCCACTCAGCAATATCTCGTAATACAACATGAGCTTCAGTTGACAGCATGCTTTTTTCTCTTGAATTACTAAATATATCTATCAATATAGGTACTATCAAATCCCCCATCTTAAGGATTCTTTTCTCTATTTCCATCCTTTTCAATAATTGCCACCCCTTCTCTGCTTCTTCCATTTCCTTTAAGTACTTTATAATTATTTTTTTTCTTTCTTCTGGTTCTTTATTTTCAAGTTTAGGTGGTGGGATGATTGCATTAGCAATTTTAGTTGGTATGGCAGTAATCTTTATATATGCTGCCCCTGGATCCTTCTTTATCATTGCATTTATCCCAAAAACCCCTCCACCTATCACCAAAACCAACACCACCACTAAACAAACACCAATTAATATTTTTTTCTTCATTTTACCATCATACTCCTTTTTATTTTTTTGGGGGAAACCGAGGACAGCACCCGTTTTTTATCATTTTCGAGGTCTTCCTAGTTTTCTCAGCACAACAAATTTGTGGAGAAGATATTATAATCAAATGTAACTACTCAGGTAAAGGAATTTACCACTCAAGACACAAAGAAACAAAGGTTCACAGTAACTACTTGTAGCTATATTGGACAGAAAAAAACTACGAAATACGCGAAAAACAGCGAAAATTAATAATTAGAAGGAATTTGTGGATCAGAATTTTTCGCGTTTTTTTGCGTTTTTCGTAGTTATCTCTTGATAGCTGAGTAGTTATATGCAAACCAATAAAATAGTTGACATTATGCGTAAATAAAGATTGATCAAAATATGGAGCAAGCCAACCGTGTTGGCGTTGTTTGGAGAACGGCACCACGGATGCCTTGGTCCAAATATGGAGCGAACCAACCGTATATGTAAACAAATTTATTGGTTTGCCAGACTTCTACAAGTCAATTTATCGTGATGATTGAAGTCGTTGACTCTCAACAAGTTACGCCAAACAGAGCAAAATTGGACATTCAGTATTTGCAAGTAATTGATTTTATTGGTGTTATCTTTTATGAAAAATCAACCATTAAAACCATAACATCCTAACAGACAACGAGTTATGTGAAATAGACACTGTCCAAAAAAATAGCCCACAAAAGGAGACTTTTGTAGAAGTCTGGTTTGCATATATGTTGTCCACATTTCCTTGCCAGATACCATATGTGGTATGCCAGTATCCTTGATTTTTAGTTCCATAACAGCCTGCCGAGCTTATTATAAACAGACATACTTTTTTCGTCAATTAAAAACAGCTGAATGCTATAATCTTCCTACATTAGCCACAATCTGCTCTGAATTTTTTATCAGCATCTTAAAATCTTCTACCCCTGCCCCATGAGCAATCTTTTCTGCCTTTTCAATGGTAATCAAATCTGTATCTGTATGGGCATCGGTATTAAGGATGAGCCTTGCTCCAGTTGCTTGTGCCATCTTTGCCACAAGCCCATTGGTCAGGCAATGTCCCCTTCTGGCGGTAATCTCTAAGGCAATACCCCTTTGCCTTGCCAACTCTGCCTCTTCCTGCGTTAATAAACCCGGATGAGCAAGTATATCAATATCACTGTTTAAGGCTGCCAGATTTGTTCCCGGTGGCACTGGCTCAACAATGGTTTCACCATGAACAATCACAATCTTTGCCCCTAATTCCCTTGCCTTTTTAACCATTGAGGCAATTAATTCTGGCGGAACATGGGTTATTTCTGCCCCTGGAATAAGGAAAACCCCTTGCCCTTTTAGATGCTCACAAACACTTACAAGCCGTGGTATCACCCAGTCAATGTTTGACGAATCAACATGGTCAGTAATGGCAAGAGCTGATATTCCCCTGACTTTTGCCTGCTGCAATAACTCTGAGGGTAAAAGTATCCCGTCAGAAAGCAGTGAATGAGTATGTAAATCTATCATAAAAAACACCACCTGTTTAATTTTGGAGTCTAACACATTTTTGAGAAGTTGTCAAGAAAAATTCTACAAGGGGGTGGCAGCAATTCTCATTATGGATTTTCAGATTCACCACAGAGACACGGAGGCACGGAGAATAACTTAAAAAAACAAGCTGACGGAATGCAAATTTTTATAAATTCACAGAATAATGCTTCAAATTTCCAAAAATCTGCGTTCAGCCACATTCAAATAAGAGATTTGTCCTTCGATTTTCCTCTGTGTCTCCGTGTCTCCGTGGTGAGTTGTTATGTGTTTATGCGGTAAAAATGTCATAATTAGAATTGCTGAGGGGGGTGGAGATTTTTCTTGACAAAAAAGAGAAGGTAAGGTATAATAAATATTGGGTTATCATGTAACTTATACAGAATTATTCAGATGGGGAGGAGAAATGAATAAATTCTTTTTGCAGATTACTACTGTCTTAAAGAGCTTAAATCGTAACCAAAAAATAATTCTGGGAATATTTGCTGCCGCAGTCTTTTTAGGGCTTTCCTTTTTGGGATATTACACACAACGAGTAGAATTTGTCAACCTTTATGTAAACATAGACCCTGAAGAAGCAGGAAAAATAACCAAGAAATTAGATGAATGGAAACAAAAATATAGCATAGAGGGCTCAACAATTAAGGTTCCCTTAAAAGATAGGGACAGATTACGACTTGAGCTTGCCTCATCCAAGCTTGCCCCCAAGGGTGGGATTACTGGATTTGAGATATTTGATACCACAAAATTGGCCATCACTGATTATGAACGCCGCATTAATTATGTCCGAGCCCTTCAAGGTGAACTTTCCAGAACAATAAAAAGTATAGAGGGAATAGAAGATGCCAGGGTTTTATTAGTATTGCCTGAAAAAAAACTTTATACAGATGAACAAAAAGAGGTCTCAGCCTCAGTTAAGCTTCAAGTATCCCCATCTACTAATTTAGAAGCCAGTCAAATAGTTGGTATTGTTCAATTAGTTTCCTCAGCTGTTGAGGGTTTATCACCAGATAATGTAAGTATTATTGATAATAACGGCAATATTCTCACGGATATTGAGGAATTAAGAAAAGGAGAGACAACAGGGCTTGCCGCTAAACAGCTTGAACTTCAAAGGGCAGAGGCAAGAAAATTAGAGAAAGCTATTAGAAGGTCTCTGGCTCGGTGTCTAATTGATGATAAGGTAGAGGTACTTGTTACCTGTAATATAAACTTTGATAAAATAGAATCAAAGCATGAAAAGTATACTTCTCCTGAAAATATTCCCTTGACCGATGAACTGATAAGAGAGGGTGTGGAAAAGGTACAGCTAAGGGCAAGTGATGAAAAGGTTATCGAACGGTTTGAGGGCGAGGGGAGTGTTCCGGGTGGACCACCGGGTGTAGAGGCACAGATGCCGGGTTATAAGGGCATGACCTCTGCCAAGGGACCTATGACTTATTCAAAGGATGAGCTTAGAAGTAACTATCTGGCAAATAAAGAAGAGGTCATGACTGTAAAATCACCGGAAATCTCTAAACTCTCTGTAGCAGTATGGATTGATGGGATATACGAAAGGGATGAAACTGGTGCCTATCGGCTTGATAAAAAAAATCACTTAATCTATACCCCAAGAACCAAAGAAGAGATGGAAAAATATGAAAACTTAGTCTGGGCAAGTATGGGAGCAGAAAAAGCTAAGGTTTATCAGGGTAAGGAGTATATTGTTCAGGTAGAAAATGTTCAGTTTGATCGTACCGCAGAATGGCTTGCTGTCCTTGCCGGGCGCGAGGCTCAAAAGAGAAGGGCATTGGCTATGGCATCTGGTGCTGGTTTTTTAACCCTATTTATTCTTGTAGCCATAATCTTTATGTATCTGATGCGGAGAAAGGCACTTGCACAAGAAAAACTTCTACGGGAAAAGGAATTGGCAGCATTAAAGGCTCTTCGAGAAAGAACACCATTGGATGAAGAAATTCCTATAGGAGAAGAAAGATTGCCTTCGGGAGAAGGAGAAAGAGAAGGGGAAGGAAAAGATATTTCTATAGAAAAATTGGCAAGAGAGTTGGCTATAAATCAGCCGGAGGCTGTGGCTAATTTATTTAGAACATTGTTGGAAAATGATACGGAGGAGCAAGTAGATAAGCTGTAGACTGTAGGGAGTAATCAGTAGGAATGTGGACTAACAGCCTACTGTCGCGTTAATCTTATGATGCCGCACTAACTGTGATCAGGTTGTTTTGGCTGAAGGAAGAAGGAAGAAAATGCCCTAACAACCTATCTTCCCTTTCCGTCTTTCCCCTTCAGCCTTCAGCCTATATCCGAACACTACAGCCTTCCCAAAAAACATGGAGGTAGAAATGGCCGATGAAATTCAATTACCATTTACAACTGGTCGCCAAAAGGCAGCTGCGATATTGATTGTTCTTGGAGCAGATATCTCTGCTGAGGTATTTAAGTATCTAAAAGAAGAAGAAATGGAGCTGATAACCAGAGAAATAGCTCAAATTCGCAAGATAACCCATAGTCAAAAAATAGCCTTATTGCAAGAATTCTATAGTCTGATGATGGCTCAGGAATTTATTATTCAAGGCGGGGTAGAATATGCCAGGGCACTGTTGATACAAGCTCTGGGAGAAGAAAGGGCAAATGCCTTTATTAATGAGGTAGCAGGAATAAAGAAGGAGCCGTTTGATTTCTTAAAGAAAATGGATACAAAACAAATCCTTCTCTCTATTCAACATGAACACCCTCAGACAATTGCTGTGGTTATGGGGCATCTTACACCAGATAAGGCAGCAGCACTTATTACTCAATTACCGCCAGAGGTTCAGATTGATGTATCCAGAAGATTAGCTTTAATGAGTTCATCATCCCCTGATGCCCTCGGAAGGGTAGAAGCAATGCTTGCAGCCAGAATGGCAGGTGGTGTGGCTGTAGAAACAAAAGGGAAAGATGTTGGCGGTATTATGGCTATTGTGGATCTCTTGAATCAGGGCGACAGAGAAATGGAACAAACTATTATAGATGGTATATCAGAACAGGACCCAGAGCTTGCAGAAGAGATAAAAAAGAGATTATTTACCTTTGATGATATTGTTAAACTTGATGATAGATCGGCTCAAAGGGTGTTAAGAGAGGTAGATATAAGAGACCTTGCCCTGTCAATGAAGGGTGCCTCTGAAGCTGCCAAGAATATGGTACTTAAAAATATGCCTAAGCGAGCTGCTGCTATGCTTAAGGAAGAAATAGACTTTTTAGGTCCTGTGCGGGTACAGGATGTTGAAGCCTCTCAGGAAAAAATCGTCAATGTTATCAGACAGCTTGAAGATTCTGGAGAAATAATTGTTTCTCGCGGTGGCGGCGGTGGCGGTGGAATGATTACATAGGAAAATTAATGTTCGATCCATAGTAGGGGCAGACCTATGTGTCTGCCCTGATATTTTACGGAGGAATGTCCCTTGGGAATTCATAAGTCATCTACCCTACCACAAAATGGTCAAACAATTATCCTTGATCCGGAAAAGATAGCACAAGGCGGACAGTTTGAGATTCTGGAAGAAAAATTGCAGAAGGCTCGAACTCAATTAATAAGGCTTGAGCTTGAAATCCAGGATGCAGAAAACAGGGCACAAGAGCTGCGGAAAAATCCATTGATAAGTATAAAAAAAGAGATAGAGGAGAAAAGGGAAAAGGCAGGAGGCGAGGCAGAGGATATAAAAAAAGAGGCAAAAGAAGAATCAAACAGGATAAAACAAGAGGCAAATACTATTCTTGAAGAGGCTAAGGAGTCGGTAAAGAAGATAACCTCTGAAGCTGTTGCCAGAAGCGAAGAACAGGCTGAGGATATTCGTCATCAAGCACATGAAAGCGGCTTTACTACGGGCAAACAAGAGGGATACGACGCTGGATACAAGACTGTAAAAGAAAAATTTCATGCATTGCTTTCTCAGGTTGAAATGGTCCTGATTGAGGCAAAAAAGGAAAAGGAGAGAATATTTCAAAAGGCTCAAAAGGATATGTCTGAAGAGATAGTTGAGCTATCTATATTGATTGCTAAAAAGATAATTAAAACCGAGATAGCAAATAATCAAGATATAATTGTAGCAAATATTAAGGATGCTTTGAGCAAGATGAAAAGTCAGGGAGAAATAACCATCAGGGTAAACCTTGTTGACTTTCAGCATGTGGAATCTATGAAGGATGAATTATTAGGCATTGCCTCTGGATTAAAAGGAATTCATTTTCATGATGACCCATCTATTGAACCAGGTGGATGCAAGATAGAAACAACACTCGGTATTATAGATGCAACCATTTCTGCTCAGATGGAAAGGGTGGAAGAGGAATTGAGGTAATATTTCCCCACAGATATTATTTTGTGACAGACACTAACAAGGATTTACAGATAAAAATGAGAAAGATTGCAGCAATTACAGGCACAAGAGCAGAATATGGTATTTTACAACCTGTTTTTAAGGCAATAGAATCGCATCAATCTTTGAGCCTTTCCCTGATAGTTACAGGCAGTCATCTTTCACCTGCCTTTGGGAATACTATTGATGAGATTGAGAGGGATGGGTTTCAGATTGCTGATAAAATTGACATTATTCCGGAAAGTGATTCAGGCAAGGATGCAGCTATATCCATAGGTAAATGTATCATGGGTATGACAGATGCGCTCCAGCGGATACAACCGGACATTATCCTGATTCTTGGTGATCGCGGCGAGATGTTGGCTGGTGGGATTGCCGGTGTTTATATGAATATCCCAATTGCCCATCTGCATGGTGGCGAGGTTTCGGGTAGTATTGACGAGGGGATTAGACATGCCATAACCAAGCTTAGTCATATTCATTTCCCTGCAACCAGAGAGAGTGCCAGAAGGATTATCAGGATGGGGGAAGAGAAAGAACGGGTCTTTCTGGTGGGTGCCCCGGGTTTGGATTCTATCTTGAATGAGCCGCTGATACCGATAGAGGATTTAAGAGGACAGTTTGAGCTGAATGGCAATTTTATCCTGCTTGTTCAGCATCCTGTGGTTACAGAGATTGATGCCATAGAAAAACAGATACGGGCTACCATGGAGGCAGTTATGTCCATGGGAATACAAACAATAGTGCTTTATCCAAATGCAGATTCTGGCTCACAAGCAATTATAAGAGTGATTAACGAGTTTGATAACCCTCCGATGATTCAGATAGTTAAAAGCCTGCCACATAAGATATACCTGAGCTTGATGAAATATGCACGGGTATTGGTCGGGAACTCAAGCAGCGGTATAATCGAGGCACCCTCTTTCCATCTTCCAGTGGTAAATATAGGCACAAGGCAACAGGGCAGGCAGCGAGCAATAAATGTTATTGATGTGAATTGCAATAGGGAAAAAATTGTTGAGGCAATCAGATTTGCCCTTTGTGACAGGGAATTTAAGGCTAAGGTTAAAAGCTGCAAAAATCCTTATGGTGATGGAATGGCAAGCAAAAGGATTGTGGATGTATTGAGTAGTATAGAGATTGACAATAATTTGTTGCAGAAAAGAAATAGCTATTGAGGAAAAAACGGTAAACGAAAAGAGGGAATGGTGAAGAAGTGGGCAAGGAGGATTCTTAGATGAAAACAGACGAACAGTTTATGCAATCTGCTATTAATAAGGCAAAAGAAGGCATCAAGCAGGGACAGACACCCTTTGGAGCATGTATTGTTAAGGATGGGGAGATCATAAGCTGCCTGCATAACCTTGTCTTTGAAAATATGGATATTACGGCTCATGCTGAGATTTGTGCTATCCGGGAAACTTGTCGGAGATTAAGAACTATTGACCTGTCAGGTTGTATCATTTATTCTACCTGTGAGCCATGTCCAATGTGTTTTAGTGCCTGTCATTGGGCAAGAATTTCCAGAATAGTCTATGGGGCACGAATTGAAGACGCAAGGCAATTTGGTTTCAATGAGCTTGAGATTTCAAACGAAGTAATGAAGCAAATCGCTTCCAGTCCGGTTGAAATTACTGTGGATTTCCTTCGTCAAGAGTCTCTGGAGCTTTTCAGGTTTTGGGGAGAGAGTGGACAAAAGGCGTATTGAGTATTGGGTGGTAGTTGACATCATTTGAGTTGTACCAATTAGCACAATAATAAAAAGGGTGAGAAAAATGTTTGAATGGGGTAAGGCATTGCCTGATATTTTATTGATTATGGGCATAATGATTGCCATCCGAATTAGTTTCCTCTTTCGCAAGACACAGTCATATAACAAGAAGATTCAAGAAAGAAAGGAACAACTTGAAAAGGCAGGAGAAATTCTGGATGAGATCTGGCCAGATAGACCCGGGGTGCGGAGGAAAGAACGGAAGGCAAGACAGGGGCACAGAGGGACAGAGGTAATCGGTAATCAGTAACAACCAATTGCCATTTTCTCTTCACCAATTACTGATTACCGATTACCTCTGCCCCCTGTGCCCCTGTCTGACTGCTTTCTGCCACTGGCTGCCGTTTGACGGCTTACACCTTGTACTATCTTCCCTAACAACACATCTTGAAGATGTCCCTTATCCAACTTTTCCAATGTTTCCAATACCAATTCCTTGTTTTGCGGCTGAGTAGATTGAATCAGAGCCCGCTGCATCTTTTTTTCCCTTTCATCCCTTGCCACATAAACATGTTCACCAGTAAACGGATGTTTTCCCGTATAATACATACACCCTGAAACGGTCATGGGTAAAGGGATAAAATCCTGAATCTGTTCTGGTCGAATGTTCTTATGTGCCAGATAAAGAGCCATCTGACAGGTAGCAGTCAAGTCTGACCCGGGATGAGCACTTACAAAATAATTCACCAGATATTGCTTTTTTTTCAATTCTTGGTTTATCTTTCTGAATCTTGCTTCAAACCTTTCGTATACCTTGAACGATGGCTTATTCATTAGCCTGAGTACCGAATCTGCAGTATGCTCTGGTGCTACCTTTAACCGTCCGCTGATATGGTGTTTACAAAGGGTTCTCAAATACTTCTCCGACTCATTTTCCACCAACAGGTCATATCGTATCCCACTGGCTACAAACAGGTGATTTATTTTTGGATTTTTCATCACCTCATCCCACATGTTCATGGTCTGTCCATAACCGGTTCTCAATTCCTTACACCTTGTAGGCATAAGACACATTTTACCCTTGCAGGCACCATTTTTTGTCCAATGTTTACAATTTGCTTGATATAAATTAGCCGTTGGTCCACCAATATCTGTAATTGTTCCCTTGAAATTTTTAAGATTGGCAATAGTTTGTGTCTCTTCGACAATAGATTCCTTGCTTCGGCTCTGAACTATTCGTCCTTGATGGGCAGACAGGCTGCAAAAGCTGCATTGTCCGCAACAGCCACGATGGGAGGTTACAGAAAATCTTACCGTTTCAAACCCTGGCACACCGCCATCTTTGTCATAAACAGGGTGCCAATTTCTCATATAAGGCAGGAGATAAATATTGTCCAATTCCTTTGTGCCAAGTGGTAAGGGTGGAGGGGATTGGATAACAAACCTGTTGCCATGTGGCTGGATAACGGTTTTACCGTAAAAAGGGTCGCATTCCTTATACCATAATTCAAAGGCTTCATTGAACCTTCGTTTACTTATGCAGACATCCTCAAATGAAGGGAGGATAAGTGCATCCTTAAATATTTCTATATTCTTTCTAACTATAGCTGTACCACGAATATTATCCAGAAAATCCCCACTCCTAAATCGTCTGGCTATCTCAATAATCTGGTACTCCCCCATGCCATAAACCAAAATATCCGCCCTGGAATCTATCAGTATCGATGCCCTTACCTCATCAGACCAGTGATCATAATGAGCCAGTCTTCGCAGACTTGCCTCTATGCCTCCGATGACAATAGGTGTATCAGGAAAGAGCTCCTTGATCCTATTGGCATAGACAATGGTTGCTCGATTGGGCCGTAGACATGGTTTTCCGCCTGGCGAATAATCATCTTCTTTCCTCGGACTTCTATTGGTTGTATAATTGGCTATGATTGAATCAAGGTTGCCGGCAGTAATCCCAAAGAACAGCCTTGGCTTGCCCAGCCTTAAAAAATCATCAGGATTTTTCCAGTCAGGCTGAGCAATAATACCCACCCTGAACCCTGCATTTTCTAATACCCTGCCAATAACAGCTGTCCCATAAGATGGATGATCCACATAGGCGTCTCCGATAATGAGAATTACATCCAATTCCTTCCAGCCTCGCTTTTTCATATCGTCTTTGGATATGGGTAAGAATTCAGGCTCTTTATTGAGATGATGCAGCATTTATATATTCTCCTACAAGTTGTTTTGTTCCAAGTCCTCACCTTCTGTCAGTCTTTTCTCCGTCTCTTTCAAACTATAATAATACCTCGCCCCCCACCCAAATTCCTTTAACACCTCTTCCTGTGTAACACTCAATTCATCACTTTGAAATCTGTCCTCCATATCCCATAACAAACATAAATCATGAAGTTGCTTTGGTTCTATTGAAATACTAATCAGATGCTCCAACGACCTGTACCTGAGCCATGACTTAAGCTCTTTCTTCAACTCAATGACGATACTGTTTATTTCTCGGACATCATTTTTAATTACCGGATAGAGTATTTTCTCCCATGTGGTTTCAAACATGGTATCATCCACAGATAATCCTCTTTCCAGAAGGGAAGAATACACCTCATCCCTTATACTAATAATCAATGCAGAATCCATTAACAATGCCATAACGCTTTCACCATCATCTATTATCCTGACCCCGGACAAGAGTTTTATGACCAGATAATCGCTTAATCCTATTAATTTTTCAATTCGCTCCTGTATCTTAGCCTTTTCACTATCTATTCCCTTCCAGATTAATCTCCTTTTTTCACCCTTAATCGCTTTCAGCAATCCATCCTCTCGTATCTCAAAGATATTCATTGCCCCTTTAATCTTCTCTATTTCTCTGGTCAATACCTGATATGCGGCTACGAATCCATCCATAGCCTCTTTTTGTTTCCCCAATTTATTCCTGACATCCCCCAGCAGGGTTAAAAATCGAATATTCTTAGCATCAAAGCTAACTGCCTGCTCTAATCCCTCTTCTGCATCCTCCAGATTATTTGCCTGAAATAGCTCGTACGCCTTCTTAAAGCTCCTGATTGAATTTTTTACATTGGATTCACATCGAATGTCACTGCTTAAGCTATAATATCCATGCTCGGTTGACATAATCACCTTTTTCTTTATCCCAATTTCCCTACCAAACAAATCCATATTCAATTGAGCCACAAATGCATCAAATGCCTGCGATGGATCCACTGGATAGTCTTTTGTCCATGAATCATGGTAGATGATAAATCCTTCTATCCAATGTATCTCTGGCCTGTCAGATCCCCATCTTTCATGAACAAGGCATTCAAGAATACGAAGTGGATGTTCAAAATCCCGTGGAATCTTTATGGCATTTTGAGCTGTAGACGGATACCATATCTCTCTGGTCCCAAAATCTATTCTAAAGGATGGGTTTAATTTCAGACCAATCTTTTCATTCTCTCGCTGCAATATGCCAATCTTTGACTCATTTAACCTCATTTTTCTTGTTAATTTATCAATATCATTTAATGAGAAAAGATGCCGATAAATCCCTGTTATCACGGATATGATGATAGCCGCAACTATTGGAGGAAGTAGTGGTAAGGCTAATCCGCCATACTTAAGAGAAATGAAGCCTGATAGAATATAGAAAAAACAACCACAAGCGGTAAAAAGCACGGCATTGCCATAGGGCAGAGAGATGAGGATAATCCCAAGCCCAAGCCCAATCAATAAAAGGCTGCCATTATTGATGACATCAGGAATTGGGGTCAGAAAATTACCGGTGAGAATATTGTTGAGAATGTTGGCATGGATATAAAGGGGGGGGACATTGTTTCCGGTAGGGATGTGACTAAATTCACAATTTGTTTTAGACACAGGACCAATCAATACCATCTTATTTCTAAAATAAAATGGGTCTATCAGAATATTTCCCTGTGAATCAATTATATCTGACAGAGAATACCTTCTAAAGCCATTGTTGCTATAATTTACTGACATTTGACCTGATTCATCTGTAGGAATACGAAATTTATCAAGTAATATCCCATTATGGTCAAAGCCTATTGATGAGATATTAAGGCTATCAACTACCATCTGAAGCGGCAAGCAGGGATAGGTTTTGTCTCCATATTTTATCAGTAGAGGAATGTGTCGAACAATTCCATCATTATCAGACAGGATAGATATATGCCCAACCGAACGAGCCCCTGTCAATAGTCTCGGATTGGGTAACAGGGCATGGCTTGTAACAAGGATATTTTTGTCTTTAATAATATGATCAGGTTTGAACTCAAATCCAAGGGATACATTTCCGGCGTTTGTTATGGCTGAAGCAAAATAGCTGTCATTTTTTCCATCTACATCAGAAAACGACATATCAAATCCAATGGCTTTTACCCTTGCCTTAGAAAGCACTTCCACTATCCTTGCGTAAATATCTTTTTTTAATGGACATGAGCCATAAGCATCTATTGTTTTATCATCTATCTCCAGCAGGACTATATCCCGATGGATATCTATATCCCCACGGAGCTTAAACATGATATCAATACATTTTGCATTGATTGTCCCAAGTATAGGGATGTTAAACAAAAGGATAACAGCCAGACTTGTTATTAATCCGAGACAGGCAGAGATAATAATGTTTTTTTTCATTTGAAAATCCTCATCACCACGGAGGCACAGAGAGAGACAACCCCCTTAATCCCCCTTTGCTAAATTCCTCTGATGCTCAATTATATTTATTCATTGCAACTTCTACCCCATCATTCATAATAGTATCCACAACCATTGCGATTAATTCAATGCTCTGATTCATTGTCGCCATTTCTTCCTTTTCAAACCTTGAAAGTACGAATTCAGCCATGTCCATTCCTTCTGAGGGTGAACCGATCCCTATCCGTATCCTTGGGAATTCTTTGGTTCCAAGGCAAGCAATTATTGATTGTATCCCATTATGTCCACCAGAACTTCCCTGGGATCGTACCCTGATCTTTCCAACAGGAAGGCTGACATCGTCATGGATAACGATTATCTGAGATGAAGAGATGCGGCATCGTTTACATAGCTCAACAACAGATTTACCACTCAGGTTCATAAATGTTGTTGGCTTTGCCAGTATCACGGTTTTCTCATGGATCTCTCCCTCTCCTATCCTTGCCTGACACTTATTTTGAGCAAGTTTAATATTATGCAACCTGCAAAGATGATTTATAACCATAAACCCTACATTATGTCTGGTTTGACTATACTGTTCCCCGGGATTACCAAGCCCAATAATAACCCATTTATCTTTTTCTAAGGATACTACTCCTTTGTTTGCCCAGTGGAATCTCATGGTTTATTCCTTCAAATTATTCGTCTGCGTACTGCTTCCACATTTAATATTTGGGTCAGGAAGAATATGGAGATACGGGAGAACCCTTTTGCCAATTTTCCGAAATACCGGAGCTGCTACAGTTCCACCCCAATATTCTGAAGTCCTTGGTTCATCAATTATGACAGCAATCAGAATCTGTGGATCATCTGCAGGCACATAACCAATAAATGAGGCAATATATTTATCCTTTGAATATCCCTTTTGCCCTGAAACAACCTTCTGGGCTGTCCCTGTTTTACCTGCAATTGCATATCCATCAATCCTTGCTTTTTTTCCGGTACCTTCTTCTACAGCTTTTTTTAGAAGATTGCTGATACTTTTTGCTGTATTAGCTGAAAACACTCTTCTCGCTGGGGTTGGCTGATAAGATTTAATAATTTTATTCTTGTGATCCTTGATTTCCTTTACTATCATCGGCTTCATAAGAACACCCTCATTGGCTATAGTTGATAATGCTGTAGCCAGCTGAAGAGGGGTTGTAGATATTCCCTGCCCTATGGATAATACAGCCATGGACAACTTTGACCAGTGGCTCGGTTTAGATAATAGACCTTTTCCTTCCCCTGGCAGTTCTATTCCAGTAGGATTTGTTAATCCAAAGGCTTCAAGATAAGAATAGAATTTTTGAGGTGATAGTCGTTTTGTTGCCTGAATCATCCCTACATTACATGAATGAGATATTACCTCAGCAAAGGAGATTTTATTATGGGTATGGGCACAACGGACAAGCGTTTTTCCAACGAGGACACTCCCAGGACAATAAAACTCTTCAAAGGGAGATACTACCCCTTCCTCAAGAAGACAGGCTGCAACCAAAGGCTTTATTGTAGAGCCTGGTTCAAGCACATCTGAAATAGCTATATTCCTTCGGCGATTGACTATATAACTTGAAAAAAAGTTAGGATTATAGGTAGGATATGATGCCAATGCCAATATTTCTCCAGTCTTAGGATTCATAACAACTGCACACCCACTAAGGGCATTATACTCTATGCAAGCTTTTTTTACCTCTGTTTCTGCTGCATATTGAATCACTTCATCAATGGTTAAGGTAACATCACACCCCTTATCTGCGTAAAGAGACATATTTTTTTTATCTATGATGGTATGACCTGTGGCATCTCTTGTCAGGGCAATAGATTTGGTTGGACCCTTTAATGCCTTGTCAAAAGAAAGCTCAATTCCTTCTAACCCGCAATTATCCATTCCAGCAAAACCAAGGATCTGAGCACCTAATTCTTTTTTAGGGTATAGTCGTTTATATTCCTTGACAAAGTCGACGAAGGGGAGGTTTAGCTTAGCAATCTGTGCTGCTTGTCTCAGGCTAAGTTTTCTTTTTATCCAGACAAATGAGGATTTTTTCTTCAGCAGTGATACTATCTGATTTCTTTGCATCTGAAGAATAGGGGCTAATTTATCGGCAATAGCCTCAGGGCATTTAATCTCTTTTGGATGAGCACATAAAGAATCAACCTCAACACTCACCGCCAACTCTCGGCCACAACAATCATATATTGTGCCTCGATTCATTTCAGTAGTTATCAACCTTTCCTGACTTGAAGAGGCTAAATCTTTCAGCGTTCGACCATGCCATAATTGAATATACGCAAGTCGGCAGATAAGAATCACTGCCATAAAAAATAATATTCCAAAGCTAATAATTACTCGCTGTTTATAGGTTTTAACAGACATTACTCTTTTTGCCCTCTTCGGAAATATCGGGGCACTGTGGCAGAAAAAGATTACAGATACACCTTCAGTTACCCTCCCGATTAAACCTAAAAACGAGCCGGCGAGAGGAGTTGAACCTCCGACCGACTGATTACGAATCAGTTGCTCTACCCCTGAGCTACGCCGGCATGTTTCGTTTGTTTGTTTGTTTGTTTCAATCCACGCCCCTGTGCAAAAGGCGACAGACCCTAAGACTAAAATGGTGCCGAGACGCAGAGTTGAACTGCGGACACGCGGATTTTCAGTCCGCTGCTCTACCAGCTGAGCTATCTCGGCACGGGATTTTTTCTTATTCAAATTGTACTACAATTTTCTTCAATTGTCAAGATAATTTTCATATTCTCTGAAATATTTGTAATTTCAGAGAATATGAAATAAGCTGCAATCATGGTAGTGTTTCTGGCAGTGGAAACACAGAAATAATTAATGAAAGGAAAAAGGGGTAGCCCAAGATTCTATCTTGGCTGATCCATCCCCATTTTATTACATTTATTGCTCACCGAGTTTCATAATTAGAATTGCTGCCTTCTACCCGATTATTCCAGCATCTTCAATACCCTTGCCAGCGTAGCCTTCATTTCCTTTCTGACAACAATCATATCAAGCAATCCATGTTCGAGTAAAAATTCAGAGCGTTGAAAACCTTCGGGTAGTTTTTGTCCAATGGTTTGTTCAATTACCCTTGGTCCGGCAAAACAGATCAAAGCCTTTGGTTCGGCAATGATAATATCACCTAATGTAGCAAAGCTGGCTGTTACCCCACCGGTTGTAGGGTGTGTCAGAACTGAGATATAGGGTATTCCTGCCTCAGATAGTCTGGCAATAGAGGCTGAGGTCTTTGCCATTTGCATCAAAGACATTGTGCCTTCCTGCATCCTTGCCCCGCCAGAGGCACAGAACATTACTAACGGTACTTTTCCCTCAAGGCACATATTCACGGCTAAGGCTATCTTTTCACCCATCACTGACCCCATGCTTCCACCCATAAAATCAAAGCAAAGTGCCCCGGCAACAACCCTACACCCATGGATACTGCCTTTAACCGTTACAATGGCATCCAAAAAACCTGTCTTTTGTTGAGCATCATCTAATCTTTGTACATAAGGCTTGCTATCCACAAATCCAAGAAAATCTATGGGCTTAATCCCCTGGTTAAATTCTTCAAACCCCTCATCCATTATAAGTTGCAATCGTTCTTTGACCCCGAGACGAAAATGAAAATTACATTCAGGGCAGACCATCTGATTTGCTTGCCAGTCTTTTTTATAAATAAGCTCATCGCACCCCTCACACTTTATCCATAATCCTTCTGGTGCTTGTATTTTCTTTTTTGGTAAAGGGATAGTAGCGTATTTGGGCTTTCTAAAAAGCATTGGTTGTTTCTCCTTATGGATATTATTTCTTACTTTTTAGGGTCTGTCACAAAATAAATGTGTCACATCGACAACCAAATGTAACAGTTATTTTATGGCAAACACTAAGATCCAAAATCACAATTCTCCTCACTCAGGTCAACATGTTTCTTCCACCGTTCGTCATCCTGATATGGATAATCCTTGCGGAAATGAACCCCGCGGCTTTCCTGCCTCGTTAAGGCTGCCCTTTGCATCAAACCGGCAACAATGAGCATGTTTTGCAATTCCCATCCAGCAGGGGATGAAAATTCTTTATTCAAAACATATGACATCCAGAAGTCAATGCTTTTTTTAGCCTCCAGCAGCCCTTTTTCGTCGCGTTCAATACCCATATTCCTCAGCATGAGACTGGCCAAAGAATTCTTCACATCTGCAATATTTATCTTCTGATGAATATTATCATTAACATCGTTTGAGAACCTCTGTTTCTTGGATAGCCTTTCAGTATGACCAGCATGTTCCCCTGCCCTGTATCCAAAAACCAGCCCTTCAAGCAAGGAATTGCTTGCCAATCTATTTGCCCCATGCACACCGGTACAAGCTACCTCACCACAGGCATATAATCCCCCAATATTTGTTTGACCATATTCATCGGTCTTTACCCCACCAACCATATAATGAGCCGTTGGTCTGACTGGAATCCATTTTGTTTTAATATCAAGTCCAAACTCAAGGCATGTTCCAACAATATTTGGAAATCTCTTCTTAAGGTATTCAAAATCCAGATGAGTAACATCCAGCCAAACGAAAACAGAGTTTGTTTCCTTAAGCTCTGCCCATATCCCTCTTGAAACAATATCCCTTGGAGCTAATTCGCCTGAAGGGTGATACTTAAACGAAAACCTTCCGCCATTTTTATTTCTCAATATCCCACCCTCTCCACGGACTGCCTCAGATATCAAAAATCGAGAGGCACCAGCTACATACAAGGTTGTGGGGTGAAACTGGATAAATTCCATATCGCTTAATACTGCCCCAGCCCGAAAAGCCAGAGCTATTCCATCACCAGTGGCAATCTTAGAATTAGTTGTTTCTCTGTAAATCTGTCCTGTTCCACCTGTAGCCAGAATGGTGTTTTTAGCGAGAATAACCCTCAATGCCTCAAGAGGCGCATGAATAATCGCTCCGACACATACCCTTTCTTTGACTAAGAGATCAATAACAAAAACATCCCTCATCAAGGTAATATTTGGATTTGCCTTTGCCTTTGCCAACAATCCCCTTAATATCTCTTTTCCTGTAGCATCCCCATTGGCATGAATAACTCTCTTGAGGCTATGTCCACCCTCCTGACCAAAGGATAATTTTCCCTGATTTTTGTCAAATTTAACACCCCAGTCTATCAATTCTCTAATTCTTTGCGGGCCCTCTTCAACAAGTATTTTAACATTTTTATTATTGCACAAGCCACAACCAGTGATCAAGGTATCAGCTACATGGCTTTCCATTGTATCTTCATCTGCCAGAACAACAGCCACGCCACCCTGGGCATGTTCTGTATTACTTTCATGAAAGGAGGTTTTGGCAACAATTAAAACCTTTCCATATTTAGCAGCCTGAATCCCGGCACTAAGCCCGGCTATGCCCATACCGATAATCAAGGTGTCTGTCTGGATTTCTGGAATGGTGGATGAATCAAATGTAATGAGATTGGACATAATCTTCTCCAATGGGTAGCGGCTCGTAACATTTGTCTTTGTGGAAATTACCACCAGAAACAAGTGTCATGAGCCAATAGTTATACCCTCCCTGAGCATAATATATTATAGCAGACTTGGAGCTTGAAGTCAACAAGAAAATGAAGATGACCCAGCAATTTTAATTATGACATTTTTACCGCATAAACACATAACAACTCACCACGGAGACACGGAGACACGGAGACACGGAGACACAGAGGAAAATCGAAGGACAAATCTCTTATTTGAATGTGGCTGAACGCAGATTTTTGGAAATTTGAAGCATTATTCTGTGAATTTATAAAAATTTGCATTCCGTCAGCTTGTTTTTTTAAATTATTCTCCGTGCCTCCGTGTCTCTGTGGTAAATCTGAAAATCCATAATGAGAATTGCTGCCTTAGTGTGGATATTCAAGATAAAATATTTTTTCCTGCCCGTCCTTTTTCAACACCAATGAATCCTTTGTAATCTTTGTAATCTGGTAAGAATCAATAGTATCTCCGCACTTGGCAAACACATTCTGTGCCTGATTCGATGCTCTTATTACGGCTATTGCCCCTTGCTCCCCATGTATTACCCCTTGAAGTACATATGTTGGCTCTGGAGGGCATGGTTTCTTTTCTTCTTCTATGATTAAAGGGCGTTCTATCCCTGATAATGGAGCAATTGGTGTTTGTTTCATCAGACCAAACAACCTGCCTGAAGAGAGCATATTATATTCTTCCTGCTTTTTGGCGGGAACAAATAAAGCCTCAGGTAGTTTTATCCCTGTAGTCTTTATCTCCTGCCTCTTGCTACCTGATATGTGAACAGGAACAAAGGAAAGGATTATACAGCACAATAGCAACAAACTAATAATAACGGCTAATATTTTGTTTGTCAGTTTCATATTGTTTAACATATTAATTATCATCTCCTATTCATTTCTTATCCAATCCCTGAATAATCCGCACATCTGGCACGGTTTTCATCTTTTCCATTACCACGCTCACTGGATATGCAGGGTCGGAAAGTTCTTGATACACCTTCTTGATAGCTTGCAGTTTCTGCTTGCAACAGTTTTAATTTCGTCAGTCATATTCCTTCCACAATGGCGATATCGTCTTCGGTCAGTCCGTAGAGATTATATACCATCCGGTCAATCTCAGCTTCCAAACCACTGGTGTCTGCCTGTGGGTCGGATTCTTTCAGGGAGAGGATTTAGTCTCACTATTCCTCTAATCCCCTTTTTAACACCTCTGGCGTAGGAAGTGACTCAGACAATTTTTTAGGCAATTTCTTTGTTAATCTGTATTCTGAAACGCCTATTGGTTTTTCAATTCCACGCAGGGCATACTCTACCTCTAAACAGTCTTTACCTTTACAAAGAATAATCCCTATAGATGGATTTTCCTCTGGTAAACGAACAAAATCGTCCAGTAAATTCAAGTAAAGGTTCATTTTACCAGCATATTCAGACTTAGTAGCCGTCAACAAATAAACTTTACAAGCTGTTACTTCTCGTTTGCATCAAATATCCCCCGCTGGCGGGGGTTAGGGGGTGGAAATTGTAAAGTTTATTTATTGACAGCTCCTTAAACTCCCCTATTTTTAATTCAAATGCTACCAAACAACGCAACTGCCTGTGAAAGAACAAAAGGTCAACATAATACTCTTTCTCTTTTAATCTCAATGGATATTGACTGCCAATAAAGCAAAATCCTAACCCAAGTTCAGTAATGAAATTCTTTAAATGCATAAGAATTTGTCTCTCTAATTCTCTTTCCTTGATAGGCTCTTCTACATTAAGAAACTCAAGGATATATGAATCTTTAATTGCTATATCCGCCTGCTCAGCTAAATGAGCAGGCAAGGTTTTTGGGAAATTATGCATTTTCTTAATCTTCGTCTGTTTATGAGCCTCAGCCTCAATCTGATGAACAAGGACATTACGACTCCAATCAAATTGTACCGTTGCTTTAATGTAGTATTCCCTTGTTTCCTGCATTTTAACCCGTTGCATAATTACTATGTTCTGACCCCAGGGGATTTCTTGCACAAGCTGTGCAAGTTTTGAATTATCTTTGTAGGTGAGATAAAAATTTCTCATTCTCCAAAGATTATTTGACGAAAACCCTTCTCTTCCTTCAAATTCAGACATAAGGTCTTTTGATAATTTCTCAACAATACTTTTGCCCCAACCAAACTTTTGCTGCCTTTCTACAATATTTCCCCCAATCCCCCAATATAAACTTATCAATTCCCTGTTTAGGTTACGATAAGCAGTAACCCGAGCAGAAGTAATCCTTTCTTTTATCTCCTTTAGAAATTGAAGGTAATCAGATTTTAATATTGTTTCTTCTTTATTTACCATTATTTTGCTCCTTTAATGCTCCCCTCTACAATCGCTCTCTCTTCCTCTGTCAAGCCGTATAACTCATACACCATTTGGTCAATCTCGGCCTCCAATGCACTGGTGTCTGCCTGCGGGTCGGATTTTTTCAGGAAGAGGATTTGGTTGATAAGGATATAAAATGGTCGCTGTCCCTCATTTCCCAAAAAAGTTACCTGCATTTTCAAAAATAAGCATTTCTGCCTTTTCGGTTACAATAATTCTTGAATTTAATCGATAATCTTGATGAGCAATGCAGTTGTGTAATGCTTCCAAGACTATTCGCAATTCATATTTGTTGATTTCCACGGGAAATAATTGGTTGTCAGGTGACGAAGCCATAATTCTAAATCCTGATGACCTTCTTTAGCATTTCTAAAACTAAATTGAGTACCCTTGATGGCATGAGTCTCGTTTTCAATACCCCAAACCAGATAACCAAAAGCCTTGTTGCTGATAGTTGCCCCATTGGATATAGCCGAAATGTATTGCCCGATGACATCATGTTCAGCAATGTTGAGCTTGAATTCCAGCCAAGGTTCTTCCTGTGGCTGAGCACATAGCTCATATAACAAATTAGATAGCTCTGGTTGAATCATATACTACTCCTTCCTCTCAATGATTTTTATTTCTTCCTCGGTTAGACCGTAGAGGTTATACACCAGACGGTCAATCTCCGCCTCCAATTCACTGGTGTCTGCCTGTGGGTCGGATTTTTTCAGGGAGAGGATGCGAGAGACAAGGGCGATGAAGGGTTGCTGGGATTCGGGCGATATTTTGGGGATGGGGAGATTTACTATGGCATGCTTGTTGTACTGGTATCCTTTGTCGCTAAGATTAGTTCCAGAATAATGCTTTTTATAAGTAAAAGTAACCAAGGAAGAACCTAATAATGCAGTTAGGTAGCACAGACTCATACCAACTAAAAGAAATGCTGTCTTCTCAACATATATGCTTCCTTTCTTATCATAGAAAAAATAGGCTCCTTGAGTTGTCTCAGGATACACAATCTTCTCTTTTTCAAATTCCTTGAAATAGGCACAACTTCTCAAATTGTATGGTGTAACACCCATATCCTGTCTTTTTTCTATCTTGTCCCAATGGTTGTCTAAATGCTCTTTTATCACTGGATAATTATTTATGTCAATTGGCGGGATATTTTTTTGTAAATCATCGTCAAAATATCCATTATGCGTGTTTATCAACCACAAATCTGCAAACTCTGCCCTATACCGTTTAATATCCCTGCCCCGCAGAATCGGCTTAATAATCTCTGCATTTTTCGCATCCTTGGCAATGAGTTCATCCTTCTTCTTGCCATCAATAATAAAGGCTTCGTTAAAACCGGTTAATACCCCCCGATAAATTGAAACATCCCACTCTTTCAGTGGCGTGCCGATTTTCTCAATCTTTTCCTTTATCTTCTGTTCATCCCTGCTTGCAATTATCCAGCTTGCCTCTGAAAAATTATTAAGGGTAATAGCCTTGGCAGAAAAATATTTGGCAATGTCTGTATCTTCCGTAAAATCTTTGCCAATAGAGCAGGCAGATGTACCGTAAGCATCATAATTGCAGGCTATTTTCTTCAAGCTGGAAGCTTGAGGTGCTTTTTTAAGTATCAAAATATTGGTATCAACAGTAGCACTTTCAAAAACCTTGTAGCCGCCAAAATCTATTATTTTCAAAGGATTGGTATTCTCTACAAAATATCTTCTGGTAGCCTCACCATAATTTGCCCTCATCCATTTATTGGAGGTAATGTAGGCTAATATCCCGCCATCCCTTAACAGCATATTCCCCTTTTCATAGAAAAGGCAATAAATATCACCAGTTTTGGCAAATGTTCTGTAATTCTGATTTTCCCAATCCTTCTGTTCCTGTTTGCCACTAAATTTCTGTATCTGCACATACGGCGGATTCCCAATCACCACATCAAATCCATCTTTTACTTCTGGGAAAAAATATTTAATGTCAAAAAATTCAACACTTTTGTGCTTAAACAAGTTATTGTAGCTCTCCCAGAGTTTTGCCTCGTTTTTCCTTTGTTCAATCACGGCTTTGTTTTTCTCAGCAAGATGCTTGCTAAAGCGTTCATCTTCATGTATGCTCAGGCGATTTATCTGAGCTAATTTTTCCTGCACCTTGCTATTTACCAATTCTTTAATTTTCTTAATGAGTTTCTTTTTTTCTTCCGGCTCGTAGGCTGTAAAATACTTTTCCGTAATCGTATTGAATTTGTCAAAAAATTCATCTTGTATCAATAAGTCCGTATGTTGGTTTTGTTCTGGCACTCCAATCAGTGTATTAGCGGCAACAAGTTTGAAATCAAGATTAGGTAGGGGCATTAAACCAAAATTGTTTTGGGCATTACCCTTAATGTCCTGGTCAACAAGCATGGAGATAAAAAAGCGTAATTTGGCAATCTGTATGGCAATAGGTTGAATATCCACGCCGTAAATACATTCTTGCAGAATACCAAGTTTGCGAAGATAATCCCAGTTTTCATGCTTTAGTTTGTTCCGCATTTCGTGTTGCAAATAGGCAGGGAATTTAACGATTACCTTCTCGAACCATTGCTTGTTTTCTGGGTCAAGTTTGTGAAGAATATGCACCAGTTTATGCAGAATACCCATCGGGAATGCACCGGAACCACAGGCAGGGTCAAGAATTTTGCAGTTGTCAATGGCGTTGATGAGGCTCAAAGTTTCTTCGTCGTTGAATGGATTTGGATTGTCAGAATAGGAAATGAGATCAGATAGTAGGTCAGACATTCCTGTCTGACAGGATGATGATGTTGGTAGGTCAGACATTCCTGTCTGACAATTGGTTTGAGGATTGTTGACAGACAGGAATGTCTGTCCTACCGATTCTACCGTGTTGTTGTTGGCAGACAAGAATGTCTGCCCTACCATTTTCTGTTTCAGATATGCCTTGAGTGATTCATCAACCATGTAATTGACAATCTCGCGTGGTGTATAAAATGAACCGGTCTGTTTGCGGGCAGTGGTCTGTGTTTCTGGGTTGTAGCTTGCCAGCAGGTTTTCAAAAACCCTGCCAAGAAGTTCCGGGTCAAGGGCAATATCTTCTTCAATCGGGGTATTTTCTTCTATGGTGAATTTGTATGAATTTAGAATGTCAATAATGCCACGAACAGTTTCTTCTTTCTTCTGGGGGTTATCCAATTCTTCACTCAGGTCAATTCCTTTGTGTTCACCCCAAAAGAGAAAATCTGGAACATGAGCCTGCTTCTGTTTCTTAGTAGAAAAACCATCAAGTCGTATTTCGATAGGGTTGTCTTTATCTTTTTTCTGATCTAAACATTCAAACAAGCCTCCGTTAAGGAAGGGGATGCATTCAAAGTGGTTTAAGAAGGTTTGGGGGGTTTGAAATAGTTCAACAAACCTGTAAACTAATGGGTCACCATATTCTTTGGGATTGTAACCTTCATCAATTACCTTGCGTTGGTCAATGGGTTTATTCAGTGTTGCAAAAAACAGGTTTTGAAGTATAGCTTTGTAATAAATGGTTTCATTGCCATTTTTGCCTTCAAAATCCTTGAGTATGTCCTTCAGTTTGTTTTCATCAAATAACTCAGGATTAATCAACCCTTTCTCTTTCATAAACCAGCAAAAAAGCAGCCGGGTGAGAAGCCGTATAAGTGATTCGTTTTGGTGAACCTTATCATTAATAATATTTTCATCTGGTCCAATCTGAGGGAATCTAACATTTTTTGATGCCCACAGATACCAATTAAACAATTCCTGATAAAACTGTTTATTGAGTTCCTTAGTATCAAGTGTTTTCTGCCAAGCGTTATGCAGTTCGACAAAGTTGGCAAATTTGTGTTTACGCAGAAGCTCGGAAAACGAAAGGTCAAACAGTATTTCAATATGAGCCCGATGTGGATTTTTGATATTAATATCTTTGATGAGTGTAATCTTTTCCATTACATCCTTACTCTCATCTCGTTTATGCAGCCTGCGATTGATAACGGCAAGGGTTAGTGATTGTCCATACTTAAAAAGCACCATTACAGGCATGGGAAAAACTTTGTTTAGTTCACGGGTAATCTGGCTTAATGCGGTTCTACTGTAATGGTCATGGGAAAGCTCAATGACGAAAAACAGGTAAGTTTCAATGATGGTGTTGTCAACTTTTTTCGTATCAAACAAGCCGAGTTGAGGGGCAATCTCATCTTTGGAAAGCTGAAACAAGAGGTCAACATATTTCCATTCCAACACCAGTGCTTTTGTCTCGTCAAAGCGGGTATTGCCATCCAGAAAAGATTCCTTAAAAAAGTGGTATGTCTTTTCGCTGAAAGGACTTTGACGATTGGTATTATAACCGAGTGTTGAAAATAATGACAAGGCATTTGTGGTTAGGGCACCATTCATAAAAGTAGTTATTGATGGTTTTATACCATTTTTCAAGTCTTTTTCCTGTAACATTACGCCCTCCCTTAGGGATTAGTTTTAGATGTTATTATGCCTTTTGGCAACTCCCATTTTCCTTTTTTAGTAGCTCCCGTGTGTCTGATTTTTCCTTCTTTTTTCAATAAATCCAGATGGTATTTCACTCCGTCTGAACTGAGGCTTGCTTGAAGCGATAATTCATTTCGGGTTATTGAAGGATTATTTTTAATGAGTTTAAGAATGATTTCTTGGGTAGTTTCTTGGGTAGTTTCTTGGGTAGTTTTGGTAGTTTCTTGGGTAGTTATCTCTGTGCCCTCTCTTTTAGATGTTGTTATGCCTTTCAGCAGATCCCATTTTCCTTTTTTAGTAGCTCCTGTGTGTCTGATTTTTCCTTCTTTTTTCAATAAATCCAGATGGTATTTCACTCCGTCTGAACTGAGGCTTGCTTGAAGCGATAATTCATTTCGGGTTATTGAAGGATTATTTTTAATGAGTTTAAGAATGATTTCTTGGGTAGTTTCTTGGGTAGTTTCTTGGGTAGTTTGGGTAGTTTGGGTAGTTTCTTGGGTAGTTTGGGTAGTTTCTTGGGTAGTTATCTCTGTGCCCTCTGATGCTCTTGGGAATACAGCTCTTACAAAAAAAGGCATCAGTTCGTATCGCACTTGCGGAACCTTTGCCTCCTTAAGCGCCAGATGGATTCTTCCAATTCCTGTCCCCATCTTTTCGATATAATCGATTCTCTGGAATAAATTTGCTATGCCAGGGTTTCTAAGCATGCTGAGCTTGCCGAAGTTTTCTAGTGTAAGCCCTTTTACCAGCCCACCTGGGTTGGTGAATTCGACACGGTCATCAAACATTTCTACCATTACATTTGCACCTTTTTCGAAATAGTCCCGGTGAACAACAGCGTTGATTAACGCTTCACGGAGCGCTTCATAGGGAATCTGGGGAATTTCCTTGCGAGCTAACTCGCCTGTGAATTCATATCGGACAGGTAGATACTGCTTAATAAAGTTCATAGCCAAATCAACGCTGGAAATAAGGTCGAAATTGTAGTCCTTGCGGTCCAGCACAATAACCTTATTCGTACCTCTGTAAAGCGCACAGGTTACAACAGTGTGGTAATAAAAGTCATTCAAGTTTTTTGCAAAGAAAAGCGGAGCAAGGTTATTGTAATATACCTGACCTTCTTGTATTTCTCCGATACCGAGATTGTTATATAAAAGAGGCTTATCTAATACAGGGCTGATGCCAGCCATTTTTAGAAAACGGTCTATTTTCTCCTTGTCAATATCGTTGTCTTTGAAATCCCGTTTCAATAATTCATCGTAACGGATTTTTCCTTCAGCCTGAATAAATGTAACAATTTGGTTGCGGTTTAGTTTCTGAGAGTTTGGTCCGGTTCGTATATAAAATCCGCTTGAACATTTATAGGGCTTGTCTATGCCTTCTCGAACATGAATGATAAGAATATTTTCAAATTCTTCAAGGAAAATTTTTACGGTTGGATCACAATTATTGGCAATATCCTGAATCTGGCTTTTTAACGCGTTATGAATCGTGATTCCTTTTACCTTGCTCTCGTCGTTGATTCCCAGAAATATTCTTCCTCCAGAAGCGTTAGCAAACGCGACCATTTCCCGATCAAGGTCAGAAACACGCTCCTTAAATTCAATCTTGTAGCCTTCGCCCTCTTCAAGGATTAGTTTCAGTTCTGTTTTAGTTAAAATCATATCCTTACCTCACAATCAACCATGTTACAAGTTCAAAGTTTTCCATTTTATGAAGCTGTTTTGTTGTAGGAATGAGCACCGCTCCTCTATCTGAGGTAAGATGCCGGTTGCTTCGTTTCTTAAAAATGCGGATAATTTCATCGACTGCTTTTTTTAACAACCCTGTATAGCCATCCATTTGTTCGCCATTTTGCGTTTCATCATTAAATAGTTCACAAAGTTTTTCATAAGGGGCTTTTTTGCCCTGACACATCAAACGGTATATTTCAAGTATCTGCATGGCATGGGTGTAGTTGAATCGCACGGTTCCGTCATTGCGGATATACACAAGAAAATAAGGATTCAGCGGATTAACCTCTTCGTTTCCATGGCTATCGTCCTTCTGTTTGAGGCAGAAAACCACACCGGGTTTAATAATCTCTTTTTCATGTTCACCTGATGGTAAAGGCACAACTGCGTACAGACCAAACGGGGCTTCTTTTAACCTCTTCCTGTTGCTCTCCAGAAAATTCATAAGCTCAATGCGAAAATTATCCAGAGTAAAATCGGTTAAAGACACGGATTCATCCATGTCCTCAAGGTCAAGGACTTCTTCTTTTAGTTTTTTAAGCTGCTTATTACGGTATTTGAGGTCGTCCCTGATAAGCTCTTCAATCTGTTCTGTATTCAATATATTATCCTCGCCGGTTGCTGTAACATCTACCAGAGCCATGCGAGCTTCAACACGCTCTTTAAGATTAATGTAATTATCAAGATCACTTGTAGGCCAGAAATTAACCAATTGAATGGTTTTGTTACTGCTGCCTAAACGGTCGATTCGTCCGAAACGCTGAATGATTCGTACCGGGTTCCAGTGGATATCATAATTGATGAGATAATCACAATCCTGTAGGTTCTGTCCTTCACTGATACAGTCAGTCGCAATGAGAATATCAATCTCTTCGCTTTGTGAAACTGATGTCATTTTATTGCGATTTTTTGATAATGGTGAAAAATTGAGCAGAATGTTATCATAATCAGTTTTACCCATACTGGTCTGCGTATAACTTCCGCACACCAGAGCGCAATGCAATTTGAGTTCCGTTCTGCACCAGTCTTTAATATTTGAATAAAGGTATTGTGCGGTATCTGCAAATGCGGTAAAGACAATGACTTTTTTATTCTCTCCGTTAAATGGACTCTTTGCTTTACTCGCAATTAGTTTTTTCAATTCTACAAGTTTCGCATCTCTTTCAGGAGTTACAAAGCAAGCATTATTATAAAGGTCAACCAACGATTCCTTGTCCTTTTTCAAATCCTTCAGCCAATCCTCCAGCTTCAAATCAGCCATGTCAAATTTAAGTTTTTTACCAACCTGCCATTGTTCTGAATTATCTGCATTCTCTTCCAATTCGTTTTCGTCTGGCTCAAGGCTTTCAAGGGATTCTTCCTGTGATGTTGCCTTTGTTTTCAGAAACTCGTTGATTTTGCTTTCCAGTTTTTCAATCTTCTGAATGGTTCGGTCCATTGATATCTCAAAGGATTCAATAGAGCTCTCCAGCCGTTTAAGATAATTGATTTTCATCATGCCAATTAGAAAACCTTCACGATCAGACTGCTTGAAAGCCAACACCCCATTTCTGGCAATCTCTTCATATTTCTGCTGCTTCTCTGGTTTCACATATGCCGAAGGATTAAAAACAGACAACTTGTATTCAAGAATTTGTTTATTCAATCGGTCATAAGAAGGGAAACGGTTATCAATATCAATTTCAGGATACACAGAATGTGGCTTTTTTCTTTCCGGGAACTTGCCAATAGATTCGATGTTATAGAAATTTTTGATATGCTTCCTTGAACGAGCAATGGTTAGCCCATCAAGCAGCTTGAAAAACGCTGAATCGAGCCTTTCCAGAAGTTGTTTCATGTTCCTTTGGGGGTTCTTCTTGGGATCAGACCATGTGGTAAAATGGGTCTGTGCATTTTTCAGGGTGAGTCCAATATCTTTTATTTTGCAACAATCAAAGAGAGCGTCATCTTCCCCTTCGGTGATAAAGGCAATCTGATTGCGTAGATCACGCAGACTGTTGTTAACAGGGGTAGCGGACAGCATCAGGACTTTGGTCTTTGCTCCAGATTTAATAACTTTTTCCATGAGCCATCTTGCCCGGTTCATTTTTATGTTGCCGTCATTCTTCACTTTTTCTACAGGATTTCCCCTGAAATGATGGGATTCGTCAATAACTACAAGGTCATAAGCACCCCAATTAAAGTTTTCAAGATCAATGGCATTTGCCCCAGAGCGGCCAGATTCTCGCCCCATGTCTGTGTGATAGAGAACTGTATAATTGAATCTGTCCTTTTTGAAGGGATTGAGCACATGATTCTGGCTTGCTTGATAAATGGTCCAGTTGCCGGTGAGTTTTTTAGGGCATAAGACAAGAACTCGGCTATTCAGCAGTTCAAAATACTTGATAACAGCAAGGGCTTCATATGTCTTTCCAAGACCAACGCTGTCAGCGATAATGCAGCCGTTATGCTTTAGGATTTTATTGATTGCTCCCTTTACGCCATCTTTTTGGAAGTCATAGAGCATATCCCATATTTCGCTGTCAAAAAAGCCGGTGCGGTCATTTAGAAGACCGCCCTTTTTTTGTTCATCCAAATAGCTTTCAAAGATATGATAAAGCGTTTTGAAGTAAATAAATTCTGGCTCGTTTTCGATATACAATTGTTCAAGGTCTTTTAATACCTCATCCTTGACATCCTCTACAAGACCTGTCTGGTCGTTCCAGATTGCATCAAACCATTGTTTAAGTTCCTGTCTGTCTCGGTCACTATCGATAACAATATTCAACTCAATATTTTTACTTCCACCAAGCCCAAGCCCATTGACAGTAAAGTTTGAGCTTCCAACGATTGCCTTTTCAATCTTGCTTTCCTGCTGAATATGGTACATTTTCCCATGAAGAAAATTAGGCTTTACCATCGAACGGATTTCACTTTTATTTTTTATCCATTCTGAACATTCTTTGGCGATTGATTTTTGAGTAAGACGGTTTTCAATAGGAATAACAAGCCTGTCATCTTCTATCTTAAAATCACGGGTATTTATCTTGTCTGGGTCCATTGATCTTATAAAGGTAGGCTCGCCAAATAAAAACCGTAAATGATTGATAGCATCAAGATTGCTTTTCAAGTGATGATAGGCGTAGATGGTGAAATATGCGGATACTATTGAAACATTAGAGTTGCTGCTAATGGCTTGTTTTAAGAAATCCCCGACGGTTCCATTAGAATGATTATCACGAATTGATGAATAATCCATGTCTTATTATCCCCTTTCTTCTCTTTATCATTGGTAGAACAGGCATTCTTGCCTGTTTCTGGTTTCCAAAAAGCAACGCAAGACTACTGTCTCGTCAACCTTAAAATGACAGATAAGTCGGTAGGGCAGACATTCTTGTCTGTCGTTTATCTTAAGCGAACAAATGAGTCAGGCAAGAATGCCTGACCTACCGACTATAGGAGCCTTATCCGACATTTGAGAGTTAATATGACACTATTCTTCTCAAGCTGAAAGCTTGAGCTACCCTCTATGAATAGCATTCATCTTCATCTCAACATCAAGCAGACCATCAGATGATACCTGCACAGACAGCCCATTTACCTGATAGGGCTTAGCACTGGTTTTTAATTTATACAAAATATCTGTTAAGCCTTGAGCAGAGGTCTTCAGTTTAAGATTAATCCCTATTTGAACATATCCTGCACCCATTTCTTTTTCCGGCAGAACATCTATCCGGACAATCGAATCTCTTTTGTCATCAATTATTTTCTGAATATCCTCAAGCAGGCAGGTTGTAGACAATGAAGGGGTTTTATTCTGATAGCAGCGAGCTTCAAATTGGGATATCGTTTTTTGAATCTGGCAACACTGTTGTGTATAAAATTCTGCATTTTGCAGACAATCCCTATAATTTTCCAGTTTAGCAGTAGCCTGCTTAAACTCACGGTGTATCCTGAGATATTGATTTATTTCATACTTCCATAACCCAAGCATAAGAATAATTATCAGGATGAATAGCCCTGATAGTTTAAGCATTGTTTTGTTTTGAATAATCTTTTTCATCTGAAAATTTTTTCACCGTTGAGTATAAACAGATAAATCTCAGCAATTCTAATTATGGAAAAACTTATGTAAGAAAGAGGGATATGATATATTGATTATCAGTAACTACTCACCACAGAAGCACTCAAGACAAGAGAGAAAGAAAAAGAATCCACAGAGGACACAGATTGCACAGATTAATAAGGAAAAGAGGAAAAAGATTATCGTGAAAACACGAAAGAAGATGTCTACTCTCTCTTTCTACTTTTTCGCATTTTTCATGGTTTCGTGATTACATTCTTTCTTTTTTTCTCTAACAATCTGTGTCCTCTGCTGGTTCGTAATACAGGTTCGATCTATGTAAGGTCAAAAGCTCGCATTGCTTTCGAATACTTAGCTTCTTATGGTCAAGTTCAATTAACCTCTTTTTCCCCTCAATGTTCAAGTAACAAATTTTTTTTAAGCCATTCGTTTTCTACTCTTAATTGCCCAATTTGACAATAAAGTTCGTTAACAAGTTTCTCATTGTCTCGCTTGGAATTATCTCCCTTCCCCTTGAAAATTCCCACAAGCTCTTCCATCGCTTGTTTACGCCATCTACCGATTTGTGCCTTATGAACCTCATATTTTGATGATAACTCTGCTATAGTCATCTCCTCTTTGAGTGCTGCCAATGCAACCTTTCCCATAAATTCTGGACTGAAGCTTTTTCGCATTTCGGACCTCCTTTTTTTGTCATTATACCACAAAAATGTAGCTTAATGTAACTTAAAAAGTGGTCCGAAAAAACCCTACCAGCATACCCTCACCGTAGCCAATTCTACTCGACCAATATCTTCTGGAATTAATTCGCCTGCTTTTTGCAATCCTTCTATAAAACCATCAATAGCTTCTTTGGTTCTTTTAATTGCCTCTTCTTTATTCCAACCATAAGTGATACACCCTGGTAATGCAGGAACTCGGACAGTATATCCTTCTTCTGGGTAATTAGGTTCTAATATTATAGTGTATGTATACATCCTTATTCACCTCCATTTTTCAAAGCAGTTGTCCTAACTCATCCCACGAAATATTGGATTCGAGATATTTTCCATAATTTGAGTGTAACACATAGGATATGGAATGTCAAGAAAAAAGTGATTGCTCAGCTCGAAAAATTTAGTGGTTATGTGTCAAAATTTACAATAGAATATAACTCAATCGAGCATCATTTGATGCTCCTATCATTTAATAGGGGGTGTAGTATTATGAGTGAACTTCGTCAACGGATGACTGAAGACTTACAGTTAAGGGGGATGTCAGAACGGACACAGGAGATGTCCGTTCGGGCAGTGCGTCAGCTTGCCGAGCATTATC